>Ga0208752_100001_pt1 | contig 301429 bp, 249 predicted proteins | sample LakWasMet27_LOW6_2_FD_183871 | JGI IMG/M metagenome (GOLD analysis project Ga0208752, IMG submission 183871) | Freshwater sediment methanotrophic microbial communities from Lake Washington under simulated oxygen tension - Sediment Metagenome... | ecosystem: Environmental > Aquatic > Freshwater... | reverse complement strand
GCGATTTCTTTGCGTTCAACTTGGGTATCGCAACGCCAGCAACAGCCGTCAATTACTTGCTCGTTAGCCAGCACGGTCATATCGTTCGGACACCAATTAACTGGCGCCGTCTTTTTATAAACCAGACCTTTTTCCAAGAGCTTCAAGAAAAACCATTGCTCCCATTTGTAATAGGAAGGATCACATGTGGCTAATTCTCTATGCCAATCATAAGCAAAACCCAGCTGTTTAAGTTGGTTGCGCATGTAATCAATATTTTCATAGGTCCAGTCTGCCGGATGAACACCGTGCTTCATGGCGGCATTTTCGGCAGGTAGGCCAAACGCATCCCAGCCCATAGGCTGAAGGACGTTTTTGCCCAGCATGCGCTGATAACGGCTAATTACATCACCAATGGTGTAATTGCGCACATGCCCCATGTGCAGTTTGCCGCTGGGATAAGGAAACATGGCCAGGCAATAATACTTTTCCTGTGTGGACGACTCTGAAACATTAAACACACCCGAGGTTTCCCAAGCGTTTTGTGCATCTTGCTCGATGGTCAATGGTTGATAATTTTCTTGCATCCTTCTCGTCTTTTACCGGTCAAAAGCGGTAGAATACCGTACAGTCGCTTAAATCTAAAGGGCCATTTTCAGGAGCCATCATGAATAAAAATAAACTAATTGCTGCCTATTCCGAGTTTGTGACTCATCTTCATGAAACCATGGAAGACACTTTGCATACTTTTGCTGAAGCCTTGGAAATCTCAAAAGTGAAAACTGGAAAAACCAGTGATCTTTCTAAAGAGGACATCGACAAGGTATCTGGCTATGTGCGGCGTGACGTTGAACATGCTGCGCATAATTTATCAGCTGATAGAGAAAGCGATTCACTTTCCGAATGGTTTAAATTTGACGTTGAATTAATTGAAAACTTTGCTCTTGATGCGTTTTTAAGTGTTGCCGACAAAACCCGTATAGAACTGGCAAAACTTGAGCAACTCGCACAAAAACACAGTTACGAAAGTGGCCAAATCACTGGCCCCGGCAGTTTTATTTGCGACAATTGCGGTAAAGAAATTGCTTTTAAAACACCTAGCGAAATCCCAGAATGCCCTGCTTGCCATGGCAAAATCTTTGTCCGCATTTGATATTGCGGCACTTAAACTTATAATCCACCCTTTATCTATCTGATTTCACGAGGAATATTATGCGCAGAGTCATTTTCAATCAGAAAGGCGGCGTCGGCAAATCCACAATCACCTGTAATTTGGCCGCCATCAGTGCTGTTGAAGGTAAGCGTACCTTGGTGATTGATTTAGATGTACAAGGCAATTCAAGTCAGTATCTATTGGGGCAAAAAGTCACCGATAGTGACAAAACCATTGCCCATTTCTTTAAGGATTGTTTGAGCTTGTCTTTATTTGGCAACAGCAGTCCGTTCAGCCTGGATAGTGTGATACACGCAACACCATTCCCAAATCTGTTCGTGATTCCTTCACATCCGGAACTGGATCCATTGCAAGGTCGCTTGGAATCAAGAATGAAGATTTTCAAGCTCAAAGAAGCCTTAGAAAAACTTGAAGGTTTCGATCAAATCTACATGGACACCCCGCCAATCCTGAATTTCTACAGTCAGTCAGCCCTGATTGCTGCAGAAAAATGCTTAATTCCTTTCGACTGCGACACCTTTGCTCGTGAAGCGTTGTACTCACTGATGCAAGTCGTTAGCGAAGTTAAAGCCGATCATAATCAAGGCCTGGAAATTGAAGGCATCATTGTCAATCAGTATCAAAAACAAGCCAACCTACCACGGCAGTTGGTAGAAGAACTTATTGCCGAAGGCTTACCGGTACTAGCATCAATGATCTCTCCGTCAGTAAAAGTTAGAGAGTCGCACAGTGAATCTCAGCCATTAGTGCATTACGTGCCGCACCATAAGCTGACCGACGAATACCGCGCCTTACATAACGAAATACACCGATAGCAAGCAAAATGCACAAGGGTAGATCTTGCCCTTGTGCGCCCTCCTCCGCCAAGCTTCAACCCAGTCTCTCGTTGCCATCATGATTATGCGTCAACCAAACCAGCTAACACGCTGGATATTGCCTATTTTATCCGGTCTTTTCATCGGCACCAGTTACATCCCTTTCCCGCCGTGGGCGTCGTTGTTCTGCTTTGTGCCGTTGTGGTTGTTCTGGAGTCAACAAACGCGCTTTAAAGACGTGGTGATAGGCGGCATGATTACCTCGTTTGTATTTACGCTGATTGGTTTCAACTGGGTCACTTATCTTTTGCACGAGTTTGCCCACCTAGACTGGTCTATAGCGGCTATCGGCATGATCGTTTATGGATTAATCGCACATTTGTATGTGCCTCTGGCTGGTGCCATTTGGTTTTGGGGACGGCAAAAATTCAACTGGTCCAAGCGGCTATCTTTGTGGTTGATGGCGCTGATCACTGTGTTAAGCGAAGCCAATTCACTGACTTTATTCGACTGGAATTTTGGATACACCTGGTATGGCTCCAATATTCCTGTTTACCATTGGGCCGAAATCATTGGTTTTAGTGGACTCAGTGCAGCGACCTTGCTGTGCAATCTTCCTTTGACTATTGCCTGGGAAAAGCGCAAACAAACCGCCGGTAAGTTAATTCTGGCATCGGTGATTGCCGGATTTTTATTACTAAATTTAGGCGGCCTGTGGCTTAAAAACCGGCTACCGCAGCCTGATGCGTCGTTTAGAACATTATTGGTTCAAGCTTACATCGGCAATGCCGAAAAGCTGGCCGCCGAACTAGGCAAAGGCTTTGGCAAAGAAATTCTCCGTCGCTATTTAACCCTTACCGACGATGCCCTTAAAGCTCACCAAGGCGCGCCGATTGATTTCGCGCTTTGGCCGGAAACAGCATTTCCTGCGCTACTGGGCGAGCAATTTAAATACGACGAGTCACCGCAGGTGCTGGCTAATTTTCTGCGTGCCAGGCAATTACCCTTGATTACTGGTGCCTACAGTGTCGACCCGCAGCAAAAATTGCTAACTAACTCATTATTTGTCGTCAACAAAGACGGTGAGATCGTACCTCCTAATTACAGCAAAACAGTATTATTGGCTTTTGGTGAATATATCCCCGGTGAGCAATGGTTTCCCGCAATTCGCGACTGGCTACCTGCCACCGGTCACTTCGCTCGAGGCCCCGGTCCGACTACCCTACTGAAATGGAACGGCTATCAAATGGGTCCTCAAATCTGTTACGAAAGTCTTTTCCCCAAATTCTCGCGTGACTTATCTAACTTGGGCGCGCAATTTATCGTTAATGTCACTAACGATTCCTGGTATGGCACCTGGCAAGAACCTTATCAGCACATGTACATGACCTTGGCGCGCGGCGTTGAATTTCGCAGGCCGGTATTACGAGTGACCAACACCGGCATTTCCACGGTATCCCTGGCATCAGGAGAAATCCTGGAGCGGTCACCCATCCATCAACCGTGGACAGGCGTTTATGAAGTGCCCTACCTTAAAACCCCGCCAGTCACCTTTTATCAACAATGGTTTTGGCTTGTCCCTATTATGCTGTGGTCAAGTCTGGTCGTATTGTTAGGTATAGGAACACGTAAACCTTCGGCTGCATAAATGCAAAAAATTCAACGCCGTTTATAGTGGATATATCGTTGCGTTTCCAGCAATTTCATGCCTCCTCTCTATGGCATTGACGTCTAAAAATCAGTTGGCCCGGCTGCAGGTTAGCGCCAAATAAGCCGGGAAAAAATCATCTGAAACTGTTCACATCATGGCTAGTGTCGTTTTATTAGACGTCTAATCAGCACCATCTTCTTCAAAGCACATAGCTCGTAACTTTAACCAACACAACGTTCATCCCGCTAAATTCGTCACTTTCGGCGTACATCTTTGTTGGCCCATAATTTATGGCACGGCTACTGCTTAGTTCTCCAGTGTTGTCATGCCGCCGGTAATTTTTCATATTTCCAGGTTATGACAATGAACTAAGTCATCTGTCTAACCTAGAGGTATTTATGGATTTTCCCATTTTTCATATCGACTTTATCGGCAATCGCATGCTGATTGCGGTCGATGCGATTTTGCATGTCATCATCAATCATGCACTCGCTGTCGGTGCGCTGCCGGTGATTGCCTTGCTGGAATTTTCCGGCATTCGCACTAAGGACCCGCGTTGGGACAGACTGGCATACCGACTGTTAAAAGTCATCTTCATCATTACCACCACGGTCGGCGCATTAACCGGCGTCGGCATCTGGTTTTCGGCATCGCTGATCAATCCTGCCGCCATCGGCAGCTTGATCCGGGTATTTTTCTGGGGCTGGTTTGTCGAATGGATTGTATTTGTGGCTGAAGTCAGCCTGATCATGGCCTACTTTTTAAGCTGGCAATCTTCCGGACGCACCCCGGAAGCCAAGTTAAAACACCTGCGTTTAGGCATTTTCCTGGCCATTTTCTCCTGGATTACCATGGCCATTATCGTCGCCATTCTTGGCTTTATGATGGATCCTGGCAACTGGATGAGTGAACGCACGCTGATTTCCGGCGTACTCAATCCCATGTATTTTCCGCAGTTAGCGTTCCGAACCACATTGGCGATGGTAATGGGCGGCATTACCATGATCTGCCTGACCTACCTGTTCACCCGTAATGATCTTCCCTTTCGCACAACGGTTTTACGCGCCATATCGAGTTGGTCCGGTATCTGGATGCTGGCGCTGATTATCGCCTCGGTTTGGTACTACCAGGTTATTCCCCAACACATGCTGGCCAATATCCCCGTCGCCGTAACCACACAAGAATATGTCAGCTGGAACAGTAGTTTAAAGTGGTTGTTGACGATCGGCTTATCGTTTGTCGGCTGGGTATTGTGGTCATCGATCAGGCATCCCGGACAAGTGCATGGCGCCAAATACCTGGCTTCGGTGTTATTGCTGTTTGCGATGCTGGGCCAGTTTGAGCGGGTGCGGGAGTTTATCCGCAAACCTTTCATTATCGGCAACTACATGTACGCCAACGGCATTCGAGTGGAAGATTACCCGTTATTGCAACGCGACGGCATTCTGCAACATGCCACTTATGCCGGCATTCGCGAAGTGACCGCCGATAACAAAGTCGCCGCCGGTCGCGAGGTATTCGAACAAACCTGCACCCGTTGCCATACCGTCAACGGCATTAACAGCATTCGCGGTCAGCTGAAAACCATGTACGGCGATAAGCCATGGCAGCCTGAAGTGATTGCCGCATACATCGAAAACATGCACGGCGCGCGTTATTTCATGCCGCCGTTTCCTGGTAACAAAGCCGAACTCGACGCCCTTTGCGTCTACCTCGCCTCTCAGCAAAAACGGGCAACCGCGTTTAACGGCGCACAAACCAACGGTATTCCTAAGCCTGACAAAATTTCAGCCTCGACCGTTTACGGCACCCTGCCCAATCTGGCCAACCCACACGGAGAACAACAATAATGACCGCCCCTATCCCTCGCGACATTCCATTACCGTTACCTGCTCCGGAAGGATTGCTGGAAATCTTACTGATTGCGGCATTTCTGGTACACATCCTATTTGTGCATTTAATGATCGGCGGCTCCATGTTCAGTCTGGTCTGTCAAATCAGGGGCTTGAAAACACCTGATTATGAAAAACTGGCCTATCGCATCATGCAGACGGTGACGGTCAATAAGAGTCTTGCCGTAGTCATGGGCGTTGCTCCATTGTTAATTATCAATACCCTCTACACGCCGCAGTTTTACGCTTCCAGTGCCTTGATAGGTGATATGTGGATGGCGGTGATTCCGCTGGTGACGCTGGCGTTTTTACTGGCTTATGCACATAAGTTCTGGTGGAATCACTTTCTCAACATCCCCGAATTGCACATTGGTATTGCCGCACTAGAAACAGTTCTGTTTCTAGTTATCCCATTGATATTCATGACTAATGTCAATCTGATGTTGTTTCCTGAGTATTGGCCGAAGGTTACAGGTTTCTTTTCAGCAATGCTGCTGCCCAATGTGTTGCTGCGCTATCTGCATTTTGTCTCGGCCACCGTGCTATTCAGCTCGCTGTTTTTTGTCTGGTGGACCGGGCGTAAAACATTTCGGATTGAAGTCCAGTTCAGCGAATTGCGGGTGATCGACGTGCGCCGCTTCTTTTATGCGTTTGCCTTTGGCGCCACTATCTTTCAAATTCTGACCGGGCTAATGGTGTTTGTATCTTTACCGGCGCAAGGTATGAGCTGGGAATTTACTGTGTTACTAATGCTAGGCGGCCTCGTCGTGCTACCGGCAATTTGGTGGATGTGGCAAAACCTGACGCGCCCCGGCCATCTGCTTGATGACAACTTTAAACAGATACTCACCTGTTTTGCCTGTGCCGCCATCGTTATGGGCATCGCCAGGCATGATTACCGGGAAAACGCCTTAGAGGATCACAAAGCAGCAATTGCTGAAAAAACCATCAACTATCAGGCTGCAGTTAAAGAAGCCAGTGAAGAAGCTCAACTGGCAGCAATAAAAGCGAAAGAAACGGATATTACACTCCCCGGCGCCACGGCATTTAACCAAAACTGCGCGGCTTGCCACCACGCCACGCTGCCCACGGTCGGACCGGCACTTGAGGAGATCAACGCAATTTATGCCAACGACCCTGCGGGTATTGTCGCCTGGACCAAATCACCAGGAAAAAAACGTCCCGATAGTATGAAAATGCCCGGCTTTCCGCAATTGTCGGATGCTGAATTAATGATGATCAGTCAATACATGCTTAGTCACTAATTCACGTACGTAAAACTCAAACCTATTGCCGTGTCGGATAGCTTTCGATGCGGTTCCGGTTTGAAACCAACCATCACCCTAATGCGACACACTATTACAAACGTTAGTCAGTCATTAAGAAATTATTAAGACGAAGACCTTGGCGTTATTAACTCTTCTCCGTTTTATGATCGAGACCCTAAATGAGCACATTAAAACTTTTACAAGAACAACCAGTAAATGAAACCACCGAATTTAAAATATCGCGGCAAGACAACTTTGCCGCTGAATTCCCGCTAACTCGCTATTTTCAAATTCATTTTCAACATATTCATGAAAATACGCGTGGCGTACAAGAAGAACTCAATCAACTCAGACAATATGTTGCGGATTTAAACGTAAAATTGGATCGGCTTGCAACGCTGTTAATCGACCAACAAACCACTAAACAGTTAGAAGACGCCTACTCTTCAAGTCAAAGAAACAAAAATTCAGGTCACTAATGGTTTGAAACGCTCAATCAACTGTTAAAGGGGATTGGCTGGCAATAGAAATAATGGCGCCGCTATTGCCTTATAATGACGCCATCGGTAGGCAGCTGAATCTTGTGAATAACGCAATTGATTTCCTGCAGACGTCATACTTTTAAGTTTTTTACAGCCACCTTGCCAACAACTAAGCAATCTTTATGGACATCTTGTATCAAGACGAGCAACTGGTCGCTGTCAATAAACCGGCTGGATTGCTGGTGCATCGATCTGAAATTGACCGGCATGAAACCCAATTTGCCGTGCAAATGCTGCGCGATCAGCTGGGGCAAAAAGTGTTTCCTGTCCACCGGCTCGACAAACCCACCGCCGGCGTTCTGCTGTTTGCTCTGAATCCAGTTGCCGCCCGGCAAATGATGGACGTTTTTATGGGGACGGGAGTCAACAAAACTTATCTTGCAATAGTTAGAGGTCATACGACCGAACAAGATGTAATTGATTATCCGCTTAAAGAACAACTGGATAAAATGACCGATGCTAAGGCCAACCAAGATAAAGCCGCGCAAACAGCTATAACACATTACCGACGGCTGACCACCACAGAGCTACCCTTTCCCGTCGGTCGATATTCGACCAGTCGCTATTCCCTGCTTGAATTGTCTCCGAAAACAGGCCGCAAACATCAATTGCGACGCCATTTAAAGCATATTTTTCATCCGATTATCGGTGACACCAGTCACGGCGATGGCGCGCAGAATACTTTTTTTAGACAGCAATTTAACTGCCATCAGCTGCTGTTAGCAGCCACTCAGCTGTCTTTTATTCATCCAACCAGCGGCCTGCCGGTCAACATCACGGCGCCGCTGGATGCAGTTTTTAGCTATGTAATTGAACAACTTGGTTGGGAATATTGAGGTGTGTAAATAAAATTCATGCCAGGTCAATTCACCAACAAACTTGGTTTCTAGGATTTGAAGTACTCGATCAACCGCAAAAAACAGCACTCGGCAAGTGTTGCGGGGGTTATGGCTTTTTATTTTCAACTGCAACGTGAGGAATTTCAGGCAATAAAAAAGGCCTAGATTTTACTCTAAGCCTTTGATTTATCTGGTAGGCGCGATTGGACTCGAACCAACGACCCCCACCATGTCAAGGTGGTGCTCTAACCAACTGAGCTACGCGCCTGAAGTGCTTGTCACTTCAAGAGCGCGCATTATACCAACTGTTTTTACTTACGCAAGCTTTACGCCAACATTTGTTGCTCCAGCATTTTGATTTCATCCCTGATTGCCGCCGCCTGTTCAAACTCGAGGTTGCGAGCATGCTGATACATGGCCTCTTCCAGCTGTTTTAGTTTTTTTCCTAACTGTTTCGGTGACATTGCCTTATAAGAAGCGGGCTGCTCAGCCACTTTAGCAAGTGCGGCTTTACTGGCATTGGCAAAACCGGCCCCCGGAATCGGCGCGCCCAAAATATCGGTAACTGACTTATAGATAGTCGCAGGAGTGATATGATGCTCGATATTAAACTGATGCTGCTTTTCACGGCGACGCTCAGTCTCTTCTATCGCTTGCTGCATAGATTTGGTAATACGGTCGCCATATAAAATGGCTTTGCCACGCACGTTACGCGCTGCGCGGCCGATGGTTTGCACCAAGGACACCACTGATCGCAAAAAGCCTTCTTTATCGGCATCGAGAATAGCCACTAACGACACTTCGGGTATATCCAAGCCCTCACGCAATAAGTTGATCCCCACCAACACATCAAATTTTCCTAAACGTAGATCACGGATGATTTCCACCCGTTCCACGGTATCGACATCCGAATGTAAATAGCGCACCCGCACATCGTGTTCGCTCAGGTATTCGGTTAAGTCTTCAGACATTTTTTTTGTGAGCGTCGTCACCAGCACGCGCTCATTGACAGCCACGCGCAGGTTGATTTCTGATAACAAATCATCCACCTGCGTAGTCGCGGGACGCACTTCCACTACCGGATCAAGTAAACCTGTCGGCCTGACCACCTGCTCTGCAAACACACCGGAATGCGTTCGCTCATAAGGTCCTGGGGTCGCCGAAACATAAATCCGTTGTGGTGCGCGCGCATCAAACTCGTCAAAGGTTAATGGTCGGTTATCCAGTGCCGACGGCAACCGAAATCCATATTCGACCAAGGTCTCTTTACGGGATCGATCGCCTTTGTACATTGCGCCAATTTGCGGCACGGTAACATGGCTTTCATCGATGATGACCAGCGCATTAGCTTTCAGATAATCAAACATAGTCGGCGGCGCTTCACCCGGCCCGCGGCTGGATAAATGACGCGAATAGTTTTCGATACCGGAGCAATAACCGACTTCCAGAATCATTTCAATATCAAACAAAGTGCGCTGCTCCAAACGCTGTGCCTCGACCAGCTTGTTGTGCGAGTTCAAATATTCCAGCCGATCCTTAAGTTCGGCTTTGATATTGTCAACGGCAGACAACAATTGTTCGCGTGGCGTCACGTAATGGCTTTTCGGATAGACGGTATAGCGCGACAAACGTTGCATAATTTCACCGGTAAGCGGATCAAATAATGACAATCTTTCCACTTCATCATCAAACAGCTCAATGCGTAGCGCTTCTTTTTCCGACTCTGCTGGAAATACATCAATCACCTCGCCACGCACACGATAGGTGGCCCGACGTAATTCAATATCGTTGCGGGTATATTGCATTTCCGCCAAGCGCCGCAGAATATCGCGCTGTTTGATCATGTCACCCTTGACCAAATGCAGCACCATCTGGAAATAAGACTCCGGCTCACCCAAGCCGTAAATCGCAGACACTGAGGCCACTACAATCGTATCATCCCGCTCAAACAAGGCTTTGGTGGCGGATAAACGCATTTGCTCAATGTGTTCATTGATCGCGGAATCTTTATCGATGAAAGTATCGGACGCAGGTACATAAGCTTCCGGCTGGTAGTAGTCATAATAAGAAACAAAATACTCGACGCTGTTCTCAGGAAAGAACTCTTTCATTTCTCCATACAGCTGTGCCGCCAAGGTTTTATTGGGCGCCATAATCATGGTCGGCCGCTGTACCTCATTGATAACATTGGCCATTGTGAAGGTTTTACCGGAACCAGTTACCCCCAGCAAGGTTTGATGTACCTCGCCATCATTCAAGCCCTCAACCAGTTGTCTGATCGCAGTAGGCTGGTCACCGGCGGGTTGAAATCGGCTATGAATCTTAAATTTTTTCTTCAAGTGACGGTCTCTGTTTACAGTTTGTTTATCGTGGGATGGTTTTAATATGGCTTAACACATGGGGTATAATCCCGAGCATCTTTGACAATAATTCTACACGGCGAAACATGACCATTAAACTTTCCAATCGAGTTCAGGCAGTTAAACCCTCCCCTACCTTAGCCATCACCGCAAGAGCGGCAAAAATGCGTGCAGCTGGCCATGATATTGTCGGCCTAGGTGCCGGTGAACCTGATTTCGATACCCCAGACCATATCAAAGCAGCGGCAATCAAAGCTATTAACGATGGTTTTACCAAATACACTGCTGTCGATGGTACCGCAGGATTGAAAAAAGCCATTATCGCCAAGTTCAAAAAAGATAATGGGCTCGACTACCAAGCGAATCAAGTGCTGGTATCTTGCGGCGGCAAACAAAGTTCATTTAATTTAACCCAAGCGCTGCTCAATAGCGGCGATGAAGTGATTATCCCTGCGCCGTATTGGGTGTCTTACCCTGACATGGTTTTATTGGCCGATGGCGTGCCGGTGATTATTGAAACCACCCAGGCGCAACATTTCAAGATCACACCTGAGCAACTGCGTGCTGCTATCACTGACCTTACCCGGCTGATTTTCATCAACAGCCCGTCCAATCCGTCCGGTGTGGCTTACTCGTTGGACGAGCTTAAAGCACTGGGCGATGTGCTTAAAGATTTCCCCAACATCATCATTGCCACCGATGACATGTACGAGCATATCCTCTGGGAACCCGGCACCTTTGTAAATATATTGAATGCACACCCGGAATTTTATGATCGTACCGTGGTGATGAACGGGGTATCCAAAGCATACTCAATGACCGGCTGGCGCATAGGTTATGCCGCAGGCCCGGCCGACTTAATCGAGGCTATGACCACCGTACAATCACAAAGTACCTCCAACCCCACGTCTATTTCCCAAGTAGCGGCAGAAGCGGCATTAACCGGCGACCAAAGCTTTATCACCAACATGTGCGTGGAGTTCAAAAAACGCCATGATTATGTGGTTGCAGAACTCAACAAAATCGAAGGAATACACTGTTTGCCCAGTGACGGTACTTTTTATGTATTTCCCAATATTGAACCGCTAATTGCTCGCCTGGATGGCATCAACGACGACCTGGAATTTTCCGATTATTTGATCGAAAAAGCCGGTGTCGCGTTAGTGCCTGGTTCTGCATTTGGCAGCCCTGGACATATTCGAATTTCCATTGCCACCAGTATGGCGAATCTCGAAAATGCATTGGAAAGAATTAAGAAGGCGATTTAATTCATTAGGGTACGTGGCTTGGAGACAAGACAATGAGCGCCGCTGAAAAATTGCAACAACGATACACCTATGCCGATTATGCCCAATGGCCCGACGATAATCGTTGGGAATTGATTAACGGCGAGATGTATGCAATGACAGCCCCACTGCGGTTGCATCAGGATATTGTGTTTGAATTAGCCAGACAAATCGGCAATTACCTGCAAGGCAAGCCCTGTAAAGGTTATGTTGCCCCTTTCGATGTGCGCCTGCCCCGCCAAGACGAAGCAGATGACAAAGTAGAAACGGTCGTACAACCGGATCTAAGTGTTATTTGCGATCAGTCAAAACTGGATAAGCTGGGTTGCCGGGGCATACCGGATTGGATTGTCGAAGTGCTGTCGCCTTCCACTATGCTGAAGGACATGAACACCAAGCGCAGCCTTTACGAGCAGCATGGATTGAAAGAATATTGGCTTGTCCATCCGGAAGACCGCTGGCTTATGGTCTATACCCTGGATGAACAAGGCCGCTACGGACAGCCCGGTGTGTTTGGTATGGATGAACCCACTGCGGTACAACTCTTCCCAGACTTTAGTATTAATTGGTCATTTATGGCTGAGGCTTAAATAGCCCAAAAAAAACCGCCACGAAGGCGGTTTTTAATCAAATCAAGACGACCGTTTTTAAGCAGTCTTAGCTTTACGTCGAGTGACAGCAGCAAAACCAGCTAATGCAGAACCAAACAACCAAACGGCTGCGGGTACCGGAACCGGTGAACCAATAGGGTTATCATTACTTGGATTGACCGGGAAGATGTTATAAGACCGCCAGTTACTCAAGCCATTCGGTAAATTGCTAATGTTGAAAGTTTGGCCAGCAGCAATGCCTCCAGTCGAGGAAAAATCAAACAGCAATTCATTATTACCAAAATGCACAGCCAAGAATTGATATGCAAAATTACTGGTAAAAGACCCTGATTTATTGCCATTGCCGGTTTGGGTTGCGCTATTTCCTGTCGAACCATCTGTATAAGAACTCAAATACAGACCTGGCAGATTAAAAATTGACAGAATCGATTCACCAACCGTGGTTGGACTTTGATTATCAAAATTAGCATTTTTTCCGTAAGCAATACGATCTGCAAACTGCAAACTGGTTGTTGAATAAACAATATTACTCAAATCACCGAGACTAAACGGTGAGGCTTCAGTACCTAAAGTATCCAGTATAGAAATAGGTGCGGGTGCTGGTTGTGATGCATTAGCGAAAGACACGGAAGAAGCCATCACGATTGTGGTAACAACCGCACTAATAATTTTTTTATTAAAAATATTCATGGAAAATCAAATTTGTAAATTCATTAAAAAACCTACAATAAGCTATTGAATTGTAGGTATTTGTCGTCTTTCCGTCTTGAGGCTTAACACCATAGAGTTCACCAGCATCCATGCCGACATCAACTGAACAAACGTTTTCATAATACAGGAAAAAAAATCAATCTCAAATATCCCTCAATTGGGCAGCTTCGACAGTCTGCAGCACAACCTCACATTTAATAACGAACCTTTACCAACTCCCGATATTTTCTATAGAAACCCAAGGTTCCGCCGGTGCCAACGCGGAACCTTTCTGCAAAAACTCAATAGAAATATTATCCGGTGAGCGGATGAACGCCATTCGCCCATCGCGCGGTGGACGATTGATAATTACACCGGCATCCATCAGTTTTCGGCAGGTTTCATAAATATTATCGACTTCAAAAGCCAAGTGTCCGAAGTTGCGCCCTCCTCCATATTCTTCAACATCCCAGTTGTATGTCAGCTCTATTAAAGGCGCATGCGTTTTTGCAGCCAACTCGGCATCCAATGGCGCGTGTAAGTAAACCAAGGTAAAGCGCCCTGCTTCGCTGACTATTCTGCTACTTTCAGCCAAGCCCAGTTTGTTACAGAAAAAATCCAGTGATTCATCAAGATCACGAACCCTAATCATGGTGTGTAAATAACGCATAGCATTACTCCTAATCGATTTTAAAAAATGGCATTACAGCCAAGCTCTCTGACCGCGCACTCAGTTTTGTTATACTCCATCAAAGCCTGTTGTTAACTCATAATTACCATGAATAAGTCTCCCATCAACCTTGTTTTTTTAGTATTACTGTCGGCCTGCGCGCCCAAAGAATATTTTCGCACCAACATTACCGAAACGCCCTGCGAGCTAACTCAGACAACATCGTGTGACACGGCAAACCTGGTCGCAAGCAAAGAAGATGATTTCAAGTTGGGCTTTGTCGAGATTGATGACCAAGGGCAATTTTATGACAACGGCCAAGTCGATGCCTTAATCAAGCTACTTAAAAGCGAGCGACAACAGCAATATGTCACGGTTTATGTGCATGGCTGGCACCATAACGCCAGCGACAATGACTTCAATGTGCGGCGTTTTAAGGAGCGTCTTAAGGAAACCAAACAACAGAATCCCGACTATAACGTGACCGGTATTTATGTCGGCTGGCGAGGGGAGACGCTAGATCTGCCCTGGCTACGATTACTGACCTTTTGGGACCGAAAAGTTGTTAGTGAAGAAGTCGGGCGAAATTCTCTTTTGGATTTTTTGTTGCGCGTGGAATCCATCGTTAAGGCGGATGGCAGCAATAACAAATTACTCACCATTGGTCACAGCCTTGGCGCATCGGTGATTTTTAATTCTCTTCATCAGGTGCTGTTGCAGCGCTTGGCTCAGCCGGAAAATGCTGAATTACGTTCCGGATTTGGCGATTTGGTAGTGTTAGTCAATCCTGCTTTTGAAGCCATGCGCTTTGCGGCGATTCGGGAAGCGGCACAACGTCATAATCGCGAATATTCGTTCAGCGACAGACAAAATCCATTATTGATTATCGCAACTTCAGAAGCGGATACCACCACCAAAGATACGTTTGCGCTGAGTAGAACCCTGACGGCGTTGTTTGAACAACATAGAACGGTCAACGCGGAGCAAAATGACACCCATGCTCTTTCAGAATGGGAGCTAGATACCACGGCAGTGGGGCATTTCAATCAGTTCATCACCCATCGCCTGGAAGCCAATGATTCTCCGGGACCAGATTATGCTTGCACATCAACATCTGGCTGGTTAAACAGTGCTGTAGCTCGTCAGAAAAGCTTACAACTCAGTAAGGGCGAGCCCACAACCGGCCAGGGCTGGGATACGGGGAACGGGCATGAGGCCGCGTCCTTATTTCAAGATTCTTCCAAAATGGAATTACGGCATTTAAAAAATTCAGCCAGTTACGATCCTTACTGGGTCGTGCAAACAGATAAAAGCATTATTCCAAATCATGGTTTTATTAATCAAAAGCATTTGTGGTGTTTTATTGATCAGACCATAAAACAAGCAATGCCGGATACCGCAAACGTTAAACGGCTATGAAGCAAAAAACGTTGTTTGGACATCCCGTCGGTTTGTTTGTGCTGTTTTTCACCGAAATGTGGGAGCGCTTTTCATTTTACGGCATGCGCGCGCTGTTGGTGTTGTACCTGACCCAGCATCTGATTCAATCTGCACAAACCGGCGATACCGTGATTGGCTTTACGGCGCTACAGGCAGGATTAGAATTTGTGTTTGGGCCAATGAGCATTCAGCCCTTGGCTTCACAGATTTACGGGCTGTATACCGGTTTTGTTTACTTCACGCCTATTTTCGGCGGCATATTGGCAGATCGGTTTTGGGGGCAGCGTAACACCGTTGTAGTGGGCGCAGTATTAATGGCGCTGGGACACTTTTTAATGGCTTCCGAAGCGTTCTTTCTGGTGGCATTGTTGTTATTAATCTTAGGCAGTGGCTGTTTTAAGCCCAACATTTCCACGCAGGTCGGCAGTCTGTATCCGCCCGGCGATCCTCGCCGCGATGGCGCGTTTACTATTTTTTACATGGGCATCAATCTCGGCGCGTTTTTCGCACCGTTAGTCTGCGGCACCTTGGGCCAGCGCTACGGCTGGCATTATGGCTTTGGCGCGGCTGGTGTCGGTATGTTGCTCGGGCTGCTGGTTTATCTAGCCGGACAAAAATATTTGGCTGAAGACCAGTTCACGATAAAAACAGCTATGCCATCGGAAGATGCGCTGCTAACCGGAAAAGATTGGCAAGCTATCGGCGGGCTCATCGTGTTGGCTGTACTCAATATCATGTTTTGGGCGGTGTATGAACAACAGGGCAATACCTTGCAACTGTTTGCCGATCAAAATACCGACTGGCATGTGTTTGGTTGGGAAATGCCATCGACCTGGTTTCAGTCGCTCAATCCCGCCTTCATTTTTTTACTGGCGCCATTACTTGACAGACGGTCAGCGCAGCTTGCCGGGCAAGGCAAAACAACATCAAGTATCGGCAAAATGGCATTCGGTGCAGGCTTGCTCGGGGCTTCATTTTTAGTGCTGATTGTTGCAGTTTCCGGCGTTGAATCGACCATGAAAATCAGCTTTCTTTGGTTGGTACTATGCACCTTGATTTATACCTTAGGCGAGCTGTATCTCTCGCCGATTGGCTTGTCGTTGGTCACCAAAGTATCTCCGCCCAGATTGGTCGGGATGATGATGGGTATGTGGTTTCTGGCGACATTTTTTGGTAATTACTTGTCCGGTTATATCGGCACTTATTACGAAAAAATACCCAAAGACAGTTTCTTTTTGCTGCTGGCGGTTTTAGGGGCAGCAACCGGTTTGGCGATATTCGCCTTTAAAGCACCGTTAAAAAAGGCCGTGGGGGATTTTTGAAGCGTCGAATGACAGTTCTTCAACCTTCGTCCAATCGATGACCACAAAATTTACAAAAACTCGCATCAAAATCATGGTCTGTTGCACCACAATTCGGACAAGCGTCATTTCTGATTTTTTCGTTCTTGTAGGATTTAATAATTTCCGCGCTATATATGCCGGTAGGCACGGCAATTACTCCGTAACCGGTGATCATCAGTATGCCGGCAATCATTTGTCCTAACGGCGTTGCTGGTGCAATGTCACCGTAACCGACTGTGGTGATGGTGACAATGGCCCAATACATTGAGGTAGGGATACTGGTAAAACCTGCCTCACTGCCCTCGACCACATAAATTAATGAACCAAAAATTATCACTAAAGTCAGAACCGCATACAGAAAAACTGTAATCTTGCGGGTGCTGTTAGCAAGCGCAGCCACCAATATGTCGGCTTCCAGCATGTATGCTGAGAGTTTTAAAATCCTAAAAATCCGCAACATACGCAACACTCTAATCACCAGCACATATTTGATGCTAATGCCTGGAAACAGCAATATCAAATAGTTAGGCAAAATAGACAGCACATCGACCAGCCCAAAAAAACTCGTTATATAAAGCCAGGGCCGTCTGACAGTGATCACACGCAGCACATATTCGATCGTAAATAGCCCAGTAAACAGCCATTCCAAACTATATAAAAGTTGCCCGTAATGCTGTTGAATATCGCTGACACTGTCCAGCATTACCACGATGACGCTAAAGACTATGCAAACAATCAGAATTACATCGAAGGCTTTGCCGGCGGGCGTCTCCGAACCAAAAATGATGTCATTCAGGGATTCGCGCCAACCGGATAGTGTTTGACCGTCATTATAAGTAGGCGTCTTTTTTATGCGTGACTTTGATCTATTCATGGTTATTTGTAGTGATTTCTGCATATCTGAAGCAATCGGTAACATGATCGTTGACCATGCCAGTCGCCTGCATAAACGCGTAACAAATGGTTGGGCCGACAAATTTAAAGCCACGCTTTAGCAATGCCTTACTCATCCGCTCTGATGTAGGCGTTGAGGCGGGAATATCGGTATGTTTTTCCCAGGTATTTACCACCGACCTACCCTCTACAAATTGCCAGATATAGTCTGAAAAACTGCCGAACTCCTGCTGCACTGCCAAAAAGGCGCGCGCATTGATGACAGCCGATTGCACTTTCAGTCTGTTTCTAACAATGCCGGCATTGGCGAGCAACTCGGCAATTTTGTCATCGTTATAGTTGGCAACCTTTTCGGCATCGAAGTGATCAAAGGCAAGCCGGTACGCATCGCGCTTTTTCAAAATGGTGACCCAGCTCAATCCGGCTTGCGCGCCTTCAAGGATTAAAAACTCAAACAGCAAACGGTCATCATGCACCGGCACGCCCCATTCCTGGTCATGATAATTTTGTTCAAGCAGGCTGGATTGCGCCCAGATACATCGATTCATTACCCGACTCCACGATTTAAATAGCCCTTATGATAATCCTGCAAAAGGATTTTTGTTGATGTTGGGTCAATTGCTGAGCAATTTTTACTATCCAACAAGCTTTCAAAATTGAAAGTAAAAAAAAACGCCCCGAAGGGCGTTAAAAGGTATCAACAACTTTTAATAATTAATTAGCTTTTTTTGCGTCGCGCAGCACCAATAAATCCAGCCAATACTGAACCGAACAACCAGACAGCACCAGGAACGGGTACAGCGGCTGGTGTTACATACACTAGATTTTCACTATGAGACCATGACCCGGTATCGATATTTTGTACATATCCCCCCTGTTCACCGGCAACTGCCGTTCCGCCAACATAGAAAAATCCTGTTGAGCCAAACCAGTTACTCGCCATCCCTTCTGGATTTGCATCACCAAAAAATGATTTTGCAGGCCGGTAATTCAACGTAGTTAAATCAGAAAATGAATGAGTAAATGCCTGGACAAGTGAATTACCCGAAAAAGCCAAGGTGAATGCGGTAATTTCCTGAATTGAATTCAGTGTCCCGCCACGGATAATTAAATCAGCATTCGAATCACTGGCCTCAAAAGTTCCAGAAACAAAAGCGCCTTCCTCAAAACCTGTTTGAGTAAAGCTGTAGACTGCAGCATTAGCGGCAGGTGCCGATAGCGCTAAGCCAGCAGCAATTGCTAATGATAAAAATTTAATAGTCATGTTAAAACCCTATTGTGCAGTTGTCGCTGGAAGAACGGTTGAGTAACGTGTGCCGCTAGTCGTACCTTCAACACCGAAGGTATTGATAAATTTCCCCATGAAGGACTGTTTGTCAGGGGTAAATTGCAGGTCAAAAGTTGAGTCGATATGAACAACATTAGGTACAGGATCGAAACTGACTGTCGCTACCGCTGAACAATTAGTATTCATGGACGCAGTTCCATAAACTGGGCCATTAAAGTTAACTGGATTTTCAGCAGAAGGATCAAAAGCGCAATGTCCAGTCAAATTGCCATTGTTAATATTTATCTCACACTTACCAGTATGAAAATGATGATTGATGGCAGCTTGATACATAATGTAGTTGCCATTTAAATTAGCTTGGGTACAAGCCGAAGGAGGCGCAGCTTGGACCTGAGTGGAAAGCAAAAGAGTTGACGCGATAATCAAAATTTTATTCATGATTTATTCCCAATATTTTTGTAGTTATTTATTTAAATAATTTGAAGAAGTTTTTAAATAACTTTCCGGCATAAATTAATGCCGTTTACTATCAAACTTATTCGGGAGCCATCATATAGTTCAAACCCAAACAGCTGTACTGCAGGTTCGTATTGCGTAAGTAGCATTTCTTATGGCAAACGTATAAATGTGTGATATGCCCTACTTTTAAAGAAAAATAGGGCATATCACACACTTATATCGGTAAGCACAATTTCTTTGGCTAATCGTTAATAACTAAGCAACTGAAAAATAGACCCTAAAAAATATGGGCGTAATTATTGCTGATTACTTTTATCTACCTTATAAGAGATGAGCGATGAAACCAGCTGCATATTTGACACATGGCCGTTTTAGCATTGATAGTGGCGATTTACCGATTCAGTTCCATCAACAGAGAAACTGTCTTCAGCAATCGTTGCCAAGCCAATTAGGCGATGGACAAACCACTATATTTCAGCTTGATCAAGATTTGAGTTTTATCGACACTCAATACACACCGGCAAATGACCTGACGATATTAAGCAAAATGGATAATCACGAGCCCCGGATAGTAGTCACGCTAGGTTTAAAAGGAAACTCCTGTTTTTTAGGCAATGTTGATAGTGAAGTTATTTTTAAAGCAGGCTTCACCACTATCACCAGCTTCAATTCAAGCGCCGGCGTAAGACAATACGACGCTCAACAATCAATAAGGCAGCTTCGACTTTCTATTGGTAAGCAATGGCTGGATAAATATTTTGGTGAAATCAAATCCGCGCAATTTTTTAAAAAAAATAATGCCAAAGTAATAAGTCATAAGCCAATATCTACTCAAGGCATTATGTCGGCACAACAATTAACAAACTGTAATATTGCCGAAGAACTAAGGCTTATTTATATGCATGGACAAGCAATGACTATAGTAGCCGCTGAATTAGCGCATCTTTTTGAAGATAATAATCAATATCCAGGTCAATATAATCAACGTGATAAAGCAATTGCTGAGTTGGCGAGAGATATTTTATTGGGTGAATTTAAAAATCCACCTTCAGTAGCGGAATTATCAAAACGAGCAGGAACAAATCAATTTAAATTAAAAAAACTATTTCATCATTTTTTTAATAACACGCCTTATGGCTTATTATTCGAACATAGAATGAATCATGCCTATCAATTACTTGAATCCACTCATTACCAAGTCGCAGTGGTGGCGGATTTAGTCGGATATAACCATGCAAGCAACTTCACAACTGCATTCACAACACATTTTGGCATCTCCCCAAAAATTATTGCCAAACAAAATTAGCACGATTCGATAAACTCAGCATTCATAACGATAAAATTCAAAAGCTGTCATATAAATTAATAACTTATGTTCGCTATTGATGTATCAATACTTTTCCGGTTAAATGATCGAATCAGGTGTTTTAATTAGCATCTGAGGCCCTGACTGCTTGAATGCGGATGATCCAAATTCGGCCGGTAGGTTTTAGAATAAAAATATTTGTGTGTCCGATTTGGTGTAGTCACATCAAAAGCTTAACTTTAATCATAAGATAAGGGGTAAATACAAATGAACAAGCTAATTTATATTGCCATTATTTCGCTATTAAGCCTGATCTCATCAACTACAAACGCAACGGATAAAGCCGTTTTCAATGAATACGCTGACTTGAAACAGCCTGACACTGTTGGGATGACAAAGGCTCAAATTAAAGAACAGTTCAAACATCCGTCCAAATCCTCTGTAGGCGAACTGGGAGAAATTTGGGAATATGATGATCTAGTAGATCCAGATCATCCGGAAAATGAACACAATAATTCATGTAAAGTGTTTTTTAAACAAGACAAAGTTCATCATGTGGATTGCGGTAAAGATTAATAACCTCTTTACGCAAGGAATCGACTGATTACTGTAATTCCACCATTGTTTCTGCAGTCTGCAGGAACAATGGTGGTTAATTAGAGATGGGGTTATTCATACAGGCAATCACTTAAATCCGGCGCTGTAGGCGGTTTTAACGATTGCAGTCCAGCGTGTTGCCGGCTTTCAACAAATATTCGAAAGGCTTTATCAAAATCCGCATTGATAAAACTCCTTGTTAAATGTACACACAAACAATAGACCGCTGAATAATCTTCTGTTTTTCCAGAACTGCATTGATTAATTTTGTCTGACAGCGTGCGCATGACCGATACAACAGAGCCATCATGTCGCCATGCAACAGGCGTCTCAATAACATCCCCTGCTTGGGCGGCGATAGCCTCTACTGCAACCGTGGCAAGTTGAATCAGGCCAAGCAACACCTCAACCATCTCCCCGGCATTGATTGCTTTTAACGTGGCGCTGCCTGCCTGCATCAACAGGGCTTGATGCTTAACGATGTCCATATCAGAAAAATGCCCCGCTGCACCCGTGTCGCTTTTTGGCAATGACAGCGTTTCGTGAAGTTCTCTTACTAATTTCAAGTGCTTATTCATGGCGCGTCCTCCTCAAGGAACTATTCCAGTGCGATTTTGCCTTCTATGCAATGCTTAACACCGATAACGTCGGCTTCTAAGGTCATTTTAATGTCTATAGTTTCAGAGCCGTTTAACTTCCCCGTTTCGACTGCTTTCAGGACGGCATGTTCAATCTCACGTTGTGAAGTGATACCGACATTTTTCAGAAATTTCCTGACTTCAATATTCAAGGTTTCTTCGTTCATTTTCAACTCCAAAAAGTAATATGGATTGATTTCTATCAGCCACCAACGGTAACTTTTTTGCCATTAGCGCCAATAAACCCTTACGTCGTTTAAACGGCTTCATTATGTGCTGATGCCATGCACAACATTCAATATTTTCATCTAAATAAGTGTTTTACTATTTTTAGCTTCAGAGGTACATGGGTTTCGGTTGTCGGTTAATTTCCTCCTGTTATACTCAAAATCAAATGATGAAACGGATAATCCTGACGATGGAACTGTCCAGACAAGTTATTACTGCACTGCTACGGATACAATCTCAACTATGCAACATTTTATCGATAACCTGAACTTCAATCTGATCATACTCAGAACTGAACACGGCGATGCTGCGCCTACTATTGTCCAGATTAATCACGCTGCGGCAAACCTGCTGGGTTATAGTGAAAACGACCTCATTAACCAGCCGCTTGAGCGACTTTTTGCTACACCCAATGGGCTATCGCTGTGGCAGGAAGCTATCGCAAAAATAACCGACACAAACAGTGAAAACAGCTTTGAAGCTGAACTAATTACCAAGAGTAACATTAGTATTCCGACGTTACTCTCAGTATCTGCCATACCCAGCGAGGCAGCAAACAAATTTACCGATAGTATCTTACTGATTCAAGCCATCAAGCCCGGCAATGATCTATTTGCGATGCGCCGGGTTGTTGAACAAAGCGCTAGTGCCATGATGATTACTGACCGCACTGGGCGCATAGCCTATGTAAATCCAAAGTTTACCGAGCTTACCGGCTACAGCTCCTGTGAATTGCTCGGGCAAAATCCCAAATTACTTCAGTCTGGGAAGATGTCATCAAAACACTATCAAGCCATGTGGAACACGCTGATCACCACCGGAGAATGGCAAGGAGAAATTCAGAACAAAAACAAAAATGGCAACGTTTATTGGGTCTATGAAAGCATTAGCGCTATAAAAAACACCACTGGCGAAATCACTCATTTTCTGGCTGTCGAAGAAGACATTACCCATCGAAAAGAAGTGGAATCAGCACTGATGGAAAGCGAAAAGCGCTTTCGACAAATGGCGGAAATGGCCGGTGAATGGTTATGGGAACAAGACCCCAAAGGCTATTACCTGTATAGCAGCATCGCCGTAAAACAAATTCTGGGTTTCAGTCAGGAAGAAATTATCGGCAAACATTACACAGAACTATTAACTGCCCAAGATAAGAAAACTCAAACGCTTTTTGCCGCCAGCCACCAACCTTTTTATGCCTTAATCAACCACTATCAGCATAAAAACGGGCAGCAAGTGCTCACCGAATCCACTGGTTTACCGATAATCAATGCTGAGGGAGAGCTAGTCAAATGGCGAGGTGTCGATCGTGACATTACCGCTAGAATGCAGTTTCAGGATGCGCTGATCGACTCTGAAAAACGCACCCGGCTGATTATTGAAAGCTCCATCAATGCAATCGTTCTCATGGATTCATACGGCATCATTACCGATTGGAATCACCGCGCTGAAAAGATGTTTGGCTGGTTACATGCGGAGGCGGTTGGTCAGCGTCTTGATGAATTAATTATCCCTGAACGTTTTCATAAAGCCCATCGGCAAGGGTTATACGATTTTTTACAAACCGGCGATGGTCCGATATTAAATCGACAGACTGAGCAAGTTGCCATGCGTCGTGACGGCACGGAATTTCCGGTCGAACTGAGTGTTTCGCCGTTAAAACTGGGCAACGTGTATATTTTTAGCGGTTTTATTCATGATATTTCCGGTCGCAAAGCCGCAGAGCAGCAAATACGCCAAGCTCAAGTCAACTTAGCGATTGCACAAAACGAAATTAAGATTGCCCAACAAATCCAGGCCACGCTATCGCCTTCAGCTGCTATCAAATCGAATAAATTTGAAATAACCGGTTTTTGTTTGCCCGCCAATAAAGTCGGCGGCGATTATTATGATTACTTTTTTCGCAATGAAACCCAGCTAGATATTGTTATTGCCGATGTGTCCGGGCATGCAATCGGTCCGGCGCTGTTTATGGTAGAAACCCGCAGTGCAATTCGAGCACAAAATAACCACTCGGCAACGCCTGCAGAAACCCTAAGCGTATTAAACAGCTTCCTGTTTGACGATCTTAACAACTCAGACTACTTCATCACCCTGTTCTATTTGCAATTTGACATCAACCAACAGCAAATAACCTTTGCCAATGCCGGACACCCAACGCCTTTACTGCTTAATCAAGTTAATGACCGATGTAAGGAATTGGATGCTGAAGGTTTAATTTTAGGGATTAGAAAAGAGGTGTTTTTTGAAGAAAAAACTCTAACGCTTGCCCAAGGCGATGTGATCCTTTTTTACACCGATGGCTTAATTGAAGCTGAAAACACTAACCAAGAGTTTTTTGGTCTGGAACGCGTTAAGTCAGTGTTACGACAAACTGCTCAACAGACGCCACAAGAAATCATAGAAGCTCTGTTGTTAGCATTACAACAGTTTGGTGAACGAACAGCTTTTGACGATGACATCACCTTGATGGTGTTTAAATGCCGATAAATATTATCGTTTGCTCAACCAGCCATTGATCTCTTGCAAATTATCTTCATTGATCGTTCCGATGGCCTTCAAAAAGCGGGCGCGATTCGTAACATATTGGTATTTTGATTTTGATAGCTCCCGCTTAGCCCTAAACTCAAGCTGTTGCGCTCTTAAGACGTCGGCGATGGTTTCGACCCCGTACCTGAGTCCGCTTTGCATCGCTTCTCTTGACTTGGTCGCCGAGACCAGCGCCTTTTCAGAGGCCTTAATACGCCTAGCATTAGCATTAGAAGCTGAATAAGCATCGCTTGTTTCCTTTACCAAGGCTCTAATCTTACCTTCGTTTTCTTCCTTGCTAATGGCTAGACGGCTCTGAGCCTCAAACATGCGATGGGTTGTTGTCCCACCCGTAAACAGAGGCACATTGACATTAAGTGCTGCAACCTGGGTCTGAGTTTGATTGGTTTGACTGCTTTGAAAACCCGTGTCGGTATCGTAGTAATTAAGCTGCAAATCCACAACCGGAAGGTATCTCGACTTTTGTACCGCGACGTTATTACTGGCGGTTGCAATGGCACTTTGTTGGGCGGCAAGAATAGGATTTTGGCTTTTTGCCACCTCTATCCAGTCGTCAAGTTTACCTTCCAGTTCGTTGTAGCTTACGCCATCACGTAACTTGTAAAGCTGCTCAGGTAAATTATTAGTTAACTCTTTAAGTGCCTGCTTGGCAATGATCAAAATGTTTTCAGCGGCAATCTCATCGGCATTGAGTTGATCTAATCTTGCTTCTACTTCATAAAGATCAGTGATTTTCAGCAGCTGCTTGGCAAATAATTTTTTAACTTGTTCCGATTCAGAGGCGGTAGCTTGTTTTTCCGACTGAATTAAATACAGCTGATCTTCAGCATCCAGCACAGAAAAATAGCGCTCAACGACATTAAACATTAGCCCATGTTGAGCATCGATAAGTTCTGAAGAAAATTGATTTTCAACTTCCTGCGCGCGTCGCCAGTCCCAAAACTTAGCAAAATCAATGACGCTCTGCGTTAATGATACATAGTAACGAGAACCTTTATAGTCCACGCTGTTCCGACCTGTGACTTTTTGATTGTTTTCCGACCAATTTGCGGTTGCGCTTATTTGCGGCAACAACTGACCAAAGGCTTGGCCTTTTTGAGCAGTGCCAACTTCAACCTTTAATTCAGCCGTTTTCAGTTGCGGATCCGCTTGTAACGCTTGTGAATAAATATTGATTAAGTCTTCTGCAACAACAGGTTGAGCACACACAATCAGGGTCGCCAAAATTGCTCTTTTTATGTTGAGCATAACGATCAATCCTCAATAAATGCGCGCGCAAAGGCGTTGTTGATAGGTTTAGTGAGATATTCAAAAACAGTTCTTTCACCCGTGTTAATTAACACCTCGACTGGCATTCCGGGGATTAACTCAAGATGTGTCATTTTTTGATAGCTCTCCGGAGTCAATTCAATTAATGCCTGATAATAAGGCGTGCCACTCTTTTCTTCGACAAGCCGGTCGGCTGACAAGGTGATTACTTTACCCTCTATCACGGGTGTTAATGCTTGCTTGAAAGCTGTAAACCGTACTTCGGCAACCAAGCCGACACTCACTCTGTCTATATCTAAAGGCGATACTTGCGCCTCAACAATTAATTCTTCCTTTTGCGGAACAATATCCAAAATAGGGTGACCTGGCAAAATCACACCGCCAAGAGTATGTACAGCTAAGCCCATAACTCTACCCGACACCGGCGCTTTAATATCAATCCGCAACACTTTATCTTTAGTAGCCAGCATGCGTTGAGTGACATCGTATAAATCAGCTTGCACTTCGCTCAACTTACCTGAAACGTCTTCTTGAAATTTTTTCTCTAACTGTAAAATTTCAAGCTTAGTTTCACCAATCTGAATTTGGCTAGACGCAATTTCAGAACTTAATGCCGATATTTCTCCATTTTCAGTCATAAAATTCCGCTCAACATCACGCAATCTTTGCTTGTCTGCAAACCCTTCTGCCAGAAGCTCTTTGAGATCACGTACTTCTTCGCTAAAAGAAGCCACCAACTCCTGTTTGCTGTTGCGTTGACCTTTTAAGCCATCCATTTTTGAATTGAGCTGGCCAACGCGCTGCTTCAGAACTGCCATTTCACCCTCGTGAGCATTTTTCCGAGCTAAAAAAAGCTGATCTTCGGTTTTTCTAGCCTCAATAATCCGGTGGTCTTCGAGATCATCAATCGTATCAGGATAAGAAATGGCCTGCTTGCCATCCCTTTCAGTTTCTAGTCTTGCAACCTGAGCGGCCAGAGTCACATATTGACCGTGTGCAATTTCCAATTGAGCTTTGTTTTCGGTGCCGTCAAGTGTTAATAACAAATCGTCTTCTTTAACAATATCTCCATCTTTGACCAGCAACTGACTAACGATGCCGCCATCAAGATGCTGTACCGTTTTTTTGTGCGATTTCACAACCACAAAACCACTGGCAAGCGCAGCGCCTTCAATGGGGGCAAGATATGCCCACACACCAAATACGCCCAGTGTTGATAGAAGTACAATCAAACCTATGATGCGTATAGGCCTGTCGTCGATAATCACCTTAATCGACTGATTATCTATATTAGATTGATCGCTCATTGCTTGGATGTTTGTTGATTAGATTGATCTGAAGCGAGCCCGGAAGGCTCCTGTTGAGACAGTTGTTGCAAATGGGCAATAACTTGGTCACGAGGACCATAAGCAGCAAGTAGCCCATCTTTCAGGACCAATAATTTATCGACCTTACTTAAAATATTACGCCGGTGAGTGATTAAAACCACAGTAACTTGCTTGTCTTTCAAGCGTTGCAAGGTATTGCTAAGTGCAATTTCACCCAGTTCATCTAGGTTTGAATTAGGTTCATCCAAAACTACCAGCACAGGACTACCGTATAAAGCACGCGCCAAACCGATGCGTTGCCGTTGTCCACCTGATAGAGCCCCGCCATTGGCGCCAATAGCAGTATCGTAGCCATCCGGTAAATGTAATATCAGCTCATGGACGTCGGCCATTTTCGCTGCATCAATCACTTTGTCAGCATCAATCTCGCCAAAGCGGGCAATATTTTCACTAATTGAGCCTTCAAATAACTCAACATCCTGAGGCAGATAACCGATATACGGCCCGAGTTCATCTCGGTTCCAAGCAAAAACCTCCACGCCATCCAAGCGAATCTTGCCGCTTACGGTTGGCCAAATACCCAATAAAGCGCGTGCAAAAGTCGATTTACCCGCACCACTAGCCCCAATAACACCCAACAAATCGCCGCTTTGAATAGTCAAGCTAATGCCTTTTAATACGGGTGTTTTAGCGCCTGGCGGTACTACCTGAGCTTCTTCAAACTTAACCAAACCGGTCGGAGCAGGCAAAGACATTTTTTCCGTGTCAGCGGGAATTTGTGACAACGCTTCAGATAATCGTTGATATTGTCCACGCGCATTGACAAACCCTTTCCACGATCCAATCATTAAATCTATTGGTGCCAGCGCTCGTCCCAATAAAATAGAGCCGGCAATCATTAAGCCTGGGGTGATTTCCCTTTCAATGACTAAATAGGCTCCCAAGCCCAGAATTAATGATTGCGATGTTAATCTGACAACTTTTGAAGCCGCGCTTATCAAGCCAGCTCGAGAACTAGCCACTGATTGCAACACCAAAACCTGGTTGGTTGTCGCTAACCAGCGTTGGCGGACATTGCCCAACATGCCCATTGATTCAATCACTTCAGCATTTCTAAGATTTCGACTAATTTGCCCACGTCCAGCAATAGCAAGCTTATTAGCTTCTTCCAACGTATGGGCAGTGGCTTGTTCATTGGCAATTGCCAGTGTTATCAATACCGTACCAGTCGCCACCGAAAACCAGCCGTACCATGGATGAAACACAAACATCAACGCTATATAAATCGGCAGCCATGGCACATCAAAAAAAGCGAATAAGCCATTGCCAGTAAGGAACTGGCGAAGCCCGGTTAAATCATCAAGTGGTTGCGAACTAGCGCGCTGCCCTCCCGAATACAGTGATTGCTTATAAGCAACTGCAAATACCCGTTGATTCAGCAATGTTTCAAGTCTAGCGCTGACTCTCACCAGAATTTGCGAGCGCACCCACTCGATAATGCTCATGGTCAAAAACAAGATAAATACAATCAACGTCAGCATCAGCAACGTAGACTTATTACCGGTAGGAACCACGCGATCATAAACTTGCAGCATGTAAATAGACGGCACCAACATCAGCAGATTAATCACCATACTGAATCCTGCCGCCGATAAAAATGCGCCTTTACACTCTTTTAAAGCAAACTTAATATCAGATTGAATTGTGGGGTTCATTCCATTTTTAATGTTATAAATTTTCGGAAAATTAACCATTTTTTTTAAAGCCACCTCGAAAAACCCGTTACGACGATTCTCTGAGCAAAGCCGAAAAACTCATAAGTTTAACAGGATTCCATTTTTTTACTGGCTCATAAAAATGGGGACGAATGCCCCATTGCTTCCCAAGCCTAGCCTAAATTATGAATTACACCCGGCAAAGTTCACTTTATTGGTAAAACGCCAACAGGCCACCGGAAATCACTCGATTAGATGAAAGCCACAGATAAGCGTTGCCATTGCGCTGTCAAAATTCGACAATCGGCGAGTTAAACAACATCCTCGTTCGCCTCAATAAACTGGACATTCCATGACCGAAACAAGCCACGCCAAACCGCTGGACAGCGGTATTGCTGTTATTCACTCCAACAAACTGGAAGAACTCAGCGATGTTGTCGAATACTGGCTGCGCGAGCATGCCTTGGCGCCTTTGGAAAACGAGGTTTTCCTGGTGCAGAGCAATGGCATGGGGCACTGGTTAAAACAAAACCTGGCTTTAAATAGCGCACTGGGTATCGCGGCGGCGATTACTATGAAGTTACCGTCGTTGTTTATTTGGAGCGTTTACCGCGCGGTTTTGGGGGAGCAAATTCCCAAAGAACAACCGTTAGCAAAGGCACCGTTGACTTGGCGCTTGTATCGTTTATTGCCCACCTTAATCTCTCAACCCGGCTTTGCAACACTGGCCAGTTTTTTGACCGAAGACAGCAACAGCCGAAAGCGCTACCAACTCGCAGAACAATTGGCCGACCTATTCGATCAATATCAGGTGTATCGCTCAGATTGGCTTAGCGATTGGGCATCCGGACACAACACCTTGCGCGATGCTCATGGTCAAAGCCAACCCATGCCGGAACAACAACGCTGGCAAGCCGCATTGTGGCGGGCCGTACTGACCGATTTGGGCGAGGACTACACGCCCGCCGCGAGTCGCGCATCAGTGCATACACAGTTTATGGCGCAGATTGACCAACAAGAGCTGCGTCCTCCCGGCGTACCGCGCCGAATCATCTTGTTTGGCTTATCGTCGTTACCGCAACAATCGCTGGAAGTATTAGCCAAACTGGGCAAGTTTTGCCAAATTGTGTTGTTTGTCCATAACCCTTGCCAACATTACTGGGCGGACATTATTGAGGACAAAGAACTGCTCAAAGCCGAACGTCGGCGTCATGCCTATAAGGCAGGTATGAACGCATCATTAACTAGCGAAGAACTACATCAGCATGCCAACCCATTACTAGCCGCCTGGGGTAAACAAGGGCGGGATTACATTCGCTTACTGGATCAGTTCGATGAAACCCAAGCCTACGAAAACTGGCATTGGCCGGACAGTAAAATTGATTTATTCCAGGACTACGGCGAACCTGAAAATCGCAGCTTATTGCAGCATCTGCAACAATCGATACTGGATTTGGAACCGGTGCCGAGCACACCGGTTGAGCTATTTAAGGCCGATGACTCGCTGGTATTTCATGTCGCGCACAGTCCGCAACGCGAAGTCGAAATTCTTCATGATCAACTGCTGGCTCGATTTAATGCCGATAACAATCTGCATCCACGCGACGTGATTGTGATGGTGCCGGACATCAACAAATACGCGCCTCACATCCAGGCGGTATTTGGTCAAGTTCAGCCTGATGATCTTCGCTACATTCCTTTTGCCCTGGCTGATCAGCAACAACGCGGACAAAACCCATTACTGGTTGCCGTCGAAGCGCTACTCAACCTGCCTGACTCACGCTTTACCGTCAGTGAGTTTTTGGGGCTACTTGAGGTACCGGCATTAAGACAGCGCTTTGCAATTGATGAAATTGCCATTCCCAAATTACATCAATGGGTAGAAGAGGCCGGTATCCGCTGGGGCTTAAACGCCCAACAACGCGCGCAAACTGTCGCTATGCCCACTAATCTTGAAGCCAACACCTGGCAAACCGGCTTGCGACGGATGCTGCTCGGTTATGCGGTCGGCGCAGGTGCTGCATTTAACGGCATTGAACCTTATGAAGAAATTGGCGGACTGGAAGCGCAATGGCTCGGCGGTCTGTCATTCTTGTTGGAAACCCTGGAAAAATATTCCAGCCTGTTGAGAATAGATCAGTCATCTGCCAACTGGCAAAGTACATTGCTGTCGCTGCTGGAAGATTTCTTTGTCGTCAGCAATGAACCCGAGCGCAAAACCCTGGAAACGCTGACCCAGTCATTGGCGGGCTGGACACACAACTGCGAACAAGCAGGCTTAACCGCTGCCGACGTCCTACCGTTAAATGTGGTTCGTGAAGCCTGGCTGGCGGCGGTAGATGAACCGAGCCTTCATCAGCGTTTTCTCAGCGGCCGGGTTAATTTCTGCACACTGATGCCGATGCGCGCCATCCCGTTTCGACTGATCTGCCTGCTGGGAATGAATGACGGCGACTACCCGCGCAGCCAGCAAGCGCAGAGTTTTGATTTAATGACACAACGCGGACACTATCGCCCCGGCGACCGCTCGCGTCGGCAAGATGATCAATATTTGTTTATGGAGGCGCTGCTCTCGGCACGGCAGCAACTTTATATCAGCTGGGTTGGCCGCAACATTCGCGATAACAGCGAACGTCCGCCGTCAGTGTTAATCAGTCAGTTGCGCGATACGCTTGAGCAAGGCTGGCGACTTGCAGACAACTCCCCTACCCTGTTATCAGAAATAACCGTAGCCCACCCGTTACAACCTTTTAGTCGGCAATATGTGGTTAAAAATCGCGATGGCCGGTTATTTACTTATGCACGGGAATGGTTTGAAGAATCCAGGCTAATCAATGCCCCCTCAGCCATTACGCCACCAACTGAAAAGACTGCCACTGCCAATACGTTAAGGATTTTTCCGTTCGTCCTGAGTTTATCGAAGGATGAATTGAAAAATCCGAATTCATCGGTTGATTCGTCCATGGTTCGACAAGCTCACCACGAACGGCCCGGCATAATGTTAATGACTCTTGCTCTGGAATCTTTGGCGCGTTTTCTAAAAGCGCCGGTCAAAACCTTTTGTAATCACACGCTCAAATTTGGCTTCGATGATGAAACCAGCACCAGCGAAGATAACGAGCCGTTTGCTTTTAACCGGCTGGAGAGTTATGTCTTAAGTAACGAATTATTGAATAAATTGAAGAGCGAAAACCCAACCGACACCGCTACATTTTTTGCCGAACAGCGTAAAACATTGGCTGGCAAAGGCAAACTGCCGCTAAGCGGCTTTGCTCATGCCGCGTTTGCAGAGATTGCCGGTCCGGTTAACAAAGCTTGGCTGCAATACCAAGCAGAGCTCAACAATTGGCCTGACGAAATACCCCCGCGTGCTATTGAATTAAGTTTTACCTTGGCTAATGGCGTCACAGTGCAATTAACAGGCGACCTGAATAATTTGCGGCAGCACCACACAGATGAACTGGTCAGCATGCTTCAGTTAACCGCCCAATCATTACTTAGCAAAAACGGCATTAAGTACCCCAACCTGCTTTTACACTGGGTACAACACCTAGCGGGTTGCGCCGACGGCTTGCCGCTGCAAACGCTGGTGATAGCTGCCGACACGGTAATTAGCATCGCGCCAATTGAGCAATCTGCCGCACTGGCGCAACTTAACACGCTGGTGCAAGCTTGGTATCAAGGCATGCAGGAGCCGTTACCGATAGCATGCAAAACTGCATTTGCGTGGTTAGGCGCCGCGCCGGAAAAAGCCTTGGACACAGCACAAGCGCAATATCAAGGCGATGATTGGAATAACGGTGAGGTCGATTACGATGCCTATCTGGCGAGATTTTTCCCCACCTTTGCCGACTTAAACCCGGAAGACCCTCAACATGGCTTTTTGAAGTGGACAGACACGCTTTATCGCTCGGCATTTACACACATCACGCAACTGGACGTGCAATCATGAGTACCGCTACTCCGTTAAATCCGCTGGACTTTCCGCTGTCGGGCACGCGTTTGATCGAAGCCAGCGCGGGAACCGGCAAGACTTACACCATTGCGGCCCTTTATGTGCGCCTGATTCTTGGCCACGGACAAGACAATGAATTGCCTGCCCGTGAGTTGTTGCCGCCGGATATTCTGGTGGTGACCTTTACCGAAGCCGCCACCAAAGAATTACGCGAACGTATCCGCACCCGCCTTACCCAGGCGGCACGCTATTTTCGGCAACAGTCGGATGATGGCGATGATTTCCTCAAGCCGCTGCGTGCCGGTATCGAATCGAGCTTATGGTCAGCCTGCGCGCATCGCCTGGAACTTGCCGCCAATTGGATGGACGAATCGTCTGTTTACACCATTCATGGCTGGTGTAATCGCATGTTGCAGCAACACGCTTTTGACAGCGGCAGCCTGTTTCGTCAGGAGGTTAATACCGACGATCAGGAACTGTTAAACGAAGTGGTGCGGGATTATTGGCGGACTTTTTTTTACCCCTTACCTGAGATTTGTTGCCAGGCCGTTTTTAAACTGGCGCGTTCGCCTGAAGAATTGACGAAACTGCTCAAGCCTTTGCTGTCGGAAACCGAGGCTTTGGGACTTGACTGTACCGACGATGACATTGCCGTTGTGTTTAAAGAGTGGCAGCAATGGGAGCACATCCGGCATGAGCTGGAAACCGCTGCCCGCAAGGCATGGCTTGATAATCAACGGACCATAGCAACGCTGTTAAACGATGCCTCGGATAATCGCTGGTTAAATGGCGTTAAATACAATCCAAAGACTTTCAGCAACAAATTGGCAGAACTGGCGGCATGGGCTCAGTTTGGCGATAACGTGGACATTGAAGCGCTGGCAAAATTCGGCCAAGCAAAATTGCATGCCGGGCTGGTTAAAGCACATCAAGACAAAGCCGAACAAATCCAACACGACGTATTTCTAGTTATCGACAACTTAGTCAGCCATGTCCAGCAAGAGCTGAACATCAGCGAGAAACTCATCCTGCACGCGATCCACTGGATCAGGCACCGGTACGACACAGAAAAACAACGCGCGGCGCGGATGACTTTTGACGACATGCTGACGCGTTTGGATACTGCGCTGCGTGGTAGCAACGGCGAACGACTGGCGACGGCTATACGCCAGCAATATCCCATCGCCTTGATTGATGAATTTCAGGACACCGATCCCGTGCAATACCGGATATTTGCCGCCCTGTATCCAGCTGACGCTAACACTGACTTGGGTTGCTTCATGATTGGCGATCCCAAACAGGCGATTTATTCATTTCGAGGCGCCGATATTCACACCTACTTGAAAGCTCATGAAGCCACGGCCGGCCGCCATTACACGCTGGGGACAAATTTTCGTTCCAGCCAAGCGCTGGTAAAGGCAGTCAATCAGGCATTTATTCAAGCCGACCAACAAAACGAAGGCGCGTTTCTGTTTAAACAAGGCGATAACAATCCCTTGCCGTTTATTGCAGTCAACGCCAAAGGCCGTGATGAAGAATGGGTAGTCAATGGCGAATCTGCATCCTCCTTAACGCTTTGGCATTGGGATTCACCTGACCCCATCGGCATGCCGGCCTATCGAGCAGAATTAGCCGAAGTCACCGCCAGCGAAATCGTGCGCCTGCTTAATTTGGCTAACCAGGGGCAAACGGGATTTAAGTCGCAGTCCGGCGACATTCAAGCTCTACAACCGTCTGACATTGCCATTTTGGTGCGCACCGGCACGGAAGCTAAAATCATGCGCAACGCGCTGGCAAGAAGGCGGCTGCGGAGTGTTTATCTTTCCGAGCGCGATTCGATTTACGCCACCGGCGAAGCGGCCGACCTGTTGATTTGGCTGAAAGCCATTGCTGAACCGCGCAACGAACGCAAAGTGCGCGCGGCGTTAAGCACCGCCACTTTCGGCTGGCCTTATCAAACGCTACAGCAACTGACGCAAGATGAGCTGAGTTGGGAACAACAGCTGGAACATTTTCTTGGCTACCAGCAGCGTTGGCAACAAGACGGCATCTTGCCGACCTTGCGGCAATTGATTAACGATTACGGCTTGCATGCACGCCTGACTGAAGCCAATGACGGCGAACGCTGTTTGACTAATCTGCTGCATTTGGCCGAACTTTTGCAGCAAGCCAGCGGCCAGCTTGACGGCGAACAAGCACTGATACGGCATTTGGCTGAGGAAATTGCCGCAACCGATCAAGCCGCGGAAGAAAGCGTGATTCGGCTGGAAAGCGATGCCAACCTGATCAAGATCATCACCATTCATAAATCTAAAGGCCTGGAATATCCGCTGGTTTTTCTGCCTTTTATTTGCAGCTTTAGGGAAATAAGCGGCCGCTACAACAGTTTTTATCGCTACCACGATGCCGATCAACAGTTAAGCATTGACCTGAGTAAAAGCGACGAAACCAAGCTGGTCAGCGATAAAGAACGGCTGCAAGAGGATTTGCGGCTGCTTTATGTCGCGATAACACGGGCGCGTTATGGCTGTTGGCTTGGAGTTGCCGCGATTAAAGTCGGCAATACCAAAGACTCGCAACTGGATAAAAGCGCCATCGGCTACTTGCTGGGCTGGCAACCGAAAACGCCTGCCACGGCTTTAGGCGGCCATATCGCCCAGCTAAAAGGCGACTGTGCTGATATAGCAATTGCTAAATTGCCCGAGCCTGGTTTTGATCTATACCGTCCGCCGCAACAACAAGAGCAACGTGATGCAACTTGTATCGCAACTACCAAGATTGCCGAAAACTGGTGGATAGCCAGCTACAGCGCTTTGCAGACTGACAACAAGCAGCAAATCCAAGGTGCCGCCGCTGACACGGCGCATGATGATAAACAAACTGACGAAGCCGACAGTTACCTTGGCCCAGTCGCAACGCTAAGTGGAATCCATAGTCTGCCCAGAGGCGCGGGTCCCGGCGTGTTGATTCATGAATTATTGGAAAAAGCTGCCTATTTTGGCTTTAAAGCCGTGCAATCTGCCCCAGAGCCATTGGTCAACAAGATCTTTAGCCATACCAGTTGGGATGACAAGCACGCCATCATTGCCGAGACCTTGCCACAGTGGCTGACAATGCCCTTGCTGGAAGACACCGATGTGACATTAGCGGATCTTAGTACTGGTCAATATCAAGCTGAGTTGGAATTCCTGATCGGCGCCGACAATGTCGATGTGCATGCTCTGGATCAACTAATCACCCAACATACCTTTAGCGGCAAACCACGGCCGCGTTTGTTAGCCACACAAGTTAACGGCTTGCTGAAAGGTTTTATCGATCTGGTGTTTGTCCACAACCAGCAATATTACGTCGCCGATTATAAATTCAACGCCCTAGGCAATAACGATGCCGCTTACACCGCGGAAGTGTTGGAAGCCGCCATGCTCAGTAAACGCTATGACGTGCAATTCGCGCTGTATTTATTGGCGCTGCATCGCCTGCTTAAAGTCAGGCTGGGGGTAAACTACGATTACGACACCCATATCGGCGGCGGCCTGTATCTGTTTTTGCGTGGCTGGCAAGGTCCGACAGGTGGCAGAGCGTTCAGCAAACCACCTCGTGAAATGATTGAAGCCTTGGACAACCTATTTGCCGGTAATGGAGCAAACGCATGACAGTACTTGAGCATGTTGATAATTGGATAGCTTTGGGTTGGCTAAGTCATCTGGACCGGGCGTTTGTACGTTTTCTTCAAGATCAGGAACCTGACGTTGATGACCTGGTGCTCTGGGCCGGAGCGCTGGTCAGCCATCAATTGGGTCGTGGCGAAGTGTTTCTTGACCTGGAAAAACTCTGTCGGCAACCCGGATTAACGCTGGCACTGCCCAACGAAGATGATGCCGGACAGTTTGAACACGACGAATCGTTTGACGTATTACCAAAGCATCAATTAGAACACTGGCAATCAACGCTTAGCCAGTCATCTTTAGTTGGTTTAGCAGATGGCAACACGCCGTTGGTGCTGGCTGGTAAGCGCTTATATTTACGCCGTTATTGGCAGTATCAGCAAATCCTCGATCAAGCCATCCAGCAACGCCTGCAACCAATCAGGGACACACTGCCGGCTGCTGTGCAGGACGACATTAAAGCGCTGTTTCCTGAAAGCAAAGAACATCCGGATTGGCAAAAAATAGCTTGCGTATTAGCCTTGCGCGCCCGCTTTGCGATTATTACCGGCGGCCCCGGTACCGGCAAAACAACTACCTTAACCAAGCTGCTGGCATTACTGATTAAACTGGCTAATGACGAGTCAACCACACCACACAAACTGAATATTCTGTTGGCCGCCCCGACCGGCAAAGCGGCGGCGCGGGTTAGCGAATCGATTAGCAAAGCGCTAGATAGATTAGAAGTATCTGATGCCATAAAGCAGCTGATTCCACAAAAAGCCAGCACCCTGCACCGTTTGCTGGGCAGTCGTCACGACTCGCGCCGCTATCTGCATGACCGCAACAACCCGCTAGTTGCCGACATCGTCATCGTCGATGAAGCCTCAATGATCGATCTGGAAATGATGGCCTCGCTGCTGGATGCGTTGGCAGATTCGACTCAATTGATACTGCTGGGTGACAAGGACCAATTGGCTTCAGTCGAAGCCGGTTCGGTCATGGGCGACTTATGCCATGGTGCCGAAAACGCGGCTTATGATGAACAAACCCGGCAATGGATTAATCCATATCTTGATAACAAGCTCGACAACTCGGCGGCCGCTGGCTCAGCTATTAACCAGCAAACCGTCATGCTGCGCTATAGCCACCGCTTTGGCGAACACAGCGGCATTGGTCAGTTGGCTAAGGCCGTTAATCAAGGTGATGTTTCAAGTGCTAATGATATTTTGAGCGATTCCGACACTTACCAAGATCTAAAACACCTAGTGATAAGCGATGTTGCCGATAGACGTTTGAAACAGTTGATAACTCAATCAGACAGAAAGGATTCAACTCGCCAAGGGTATGGCTATTACCGTGATGTTATTAAGCAGCGTCCTCAAGTTACCGTTCGTCCTAATTCCTTTGACCGCGCTCAGGAGAGCCCTGTCGAAGGATCTGATCATAGTTCCCCTAATGATGCCACCCAATACAATCACTGGGCAAAGCAGGTCTTGGATGCATTTGATACCTTTCAGGTGCTATGTGCGTTGCGCCGAGGGCCTTGGGGCGTTGAAGGATTGAATCAACGCATAGAACAATGGCTGTTTGCCGATAAACTCCCGGCCCTTTGGTACGAAGGCCGCCCGGTAATGATTACCCGCAACGATTACAACCTGGGCTTAATGAACGGCGATGTCGGCATAACACTCAAAGACAGCACCGGTAAACTGCGAGTGGCGTTTCCTTCAGAGAACTCCGGCGATACGGTAAATATCCGCTGGGTATCACCCATGCGATTGCCGGATGTAGAAACTGCCTTTGCTATCACCGTGCATAAATCCCAGGGCTCCGAATTTAATCATGTCGCATTGGTTTTACCGGAAACGAAAACCCCGGTGCTAACCCGAGAACTGATCTACACCGGCATCACCCGTGCAAAAGACAACTTCACCCTACTGGAAAGTCGTGCGGATATTTTTAATCAGGCGATTATGGCAACTTGCAAATAGGCAGCTAAGGCAGTTGGTAGCCAGGGATCACAACTATATTCGTGCCCGTCGAACAGTACAGAAGCGAGAGTAGCGGCCAAGAACGGATAACTATTGAAAAAACAGAGGCAAATTGAATTTTTTGTGTATAAACAAAGATTAAGAGTATGTTGAAAGTGCGCAAACGAAGCTAAAGCGAAATTCAAATCCAGATACTCTGCTACTTGGCTAACCCAACCGCGGGCTATGCTTGATTTTTTGACCTATCAGAAACAGCTTGTTCAAAAACGATTAATTGATCGACATCAAGCAGTTCTTTCCAAGTACCTGCTTTACCATTACGAATGAACGAGTTTGGTGTCAATCCCATTTCTGTCGTAATTTCGGTAATGTGATCAAATTTACTTTCGTGTGCCTTCATATATTGAAAGCTACTTCGTTCCAAAATAATTGGGTATCTATCCAAATCAATACGGTAACCACAAAAATTGGCGATTTTATGGATACTACCTTCGAGGTCATCAATTAAATCCTCATAGCACAGGTAAAGGACATTAAAATCATTTGCATGTTCTTTCCATTGAGCAACATGTTCAAACCAAGAACCGCTTTTCAACTTTCCTACCATAAAAAGTTTAAAAAAATCCTTAAATGTTCCTTTGAAACCAAGATGTGTCTTGTGCATATGAAAGAAGGAAGTGATTACATCCCTTCCATCACGTTCCATATAAATATATTTAGCATCTTTTTGGTAAATATCTTGGTATTGCAAGTGAGTTTTAAAAATGCGAGGAGATGGCAAATTATTTAGATCACGATTGATATAAAACGATCGTTCATAATATGGCATAATTTCAGAGATATGATTAAAGTTTAGCTCTCCATTAGAAGATAGTTGGTGCAAAATCATTTGCAACCATGTAGTTCCTGATCGTGGATAGGTGGCAATGTAAATATCGCCTTGCCGAGGAATAAAAGTTCTTTTCCCACTAATAAAATTTAGTTTTTTCCTTAATGATACTGATGGACGAATAATATATGTGAGAACATAGCATATAGATCGAATAAGTAATATATGTGCTTTATTTATTTGCGTTTTAGCCAGAAAAAATATCTGTTTTTTTAAAATATACTTGTACTTTCTAAAACTATCTATTTTTAAACACGCGTTGAGCAATGTGTGGATATTCATTTTCATAAAAATCGGATATTGTTTCATTCTTTGTACTAAGAAACAGCCATACTTTATTAGAACAAATTGCATATACGGCACAAAATATTGCTACTCCGCAATATAAAAACTGCAATGCCTTTATGCCATAATTATCGATAATGAAGCCGTTTGAGAGGAATGCCACTGAGCTAGCTATTTGGGTTACTACTATGCCAGCTGCTATTAATCGTACTCTGGTACTAGGAGGCACTGAAAGTGTACGCTTACCAAGCCCAATGTAAGCGAGGCATCCACTCAATAACCCTATAAACAGACAAGAAGCAGCAATCGCTTCCTGATTTGTAGCAGTTGTTAATATGCATAACGCAGCAACAAGAATGCCCCATAAAAACAAGTACTTGCCCCGACATCCATTGGACATCCATGGTGTAACAACCGACAACCCTATTACAATACCGAAGGCAAATGCTGCGTTTGCAAATCCTGCCACGCTATCCGAAAGGTGATTTTGACGTATTAAGGTTGGTACAACAATAGACAAAACTCCTGTTACGGCAAGGTTTAAAGCAATATTAACAATTGTCAAAAATCTCTCAGGTGGCAAAACAAATTTCATATGCAAACCCAATAAAATATTTAATAGCTTTTCACGAATACTATGTTTCTGTACTTTAGATGAAACTAATCGTTTCTTTATTGAATATGAAGTTATTAATGCAATTACACAAAATGTTACACTTGCTAACAATGTGGAAAGCATGGAAAAAACAGCGACCAAAGCGGCAGCAATAAGAGGTCCAATAACTTTACTGATAGTGGAACATATTCGTTGTATTCGATAAGCGCTACCTACCTCCCTCGATTCAACAGTTTCTGCAGGATATATTCCTAACAACGGTTGTATGGCAGCGAATGAGCAGGCTGCACAGATGTCAATAGCAATCAGGATAATGATAGAGTATGAAAAAATCAAATGCACATAACGAAAAATTGCTGTTATAAAAATAACAAAACACCCTAGCTTTAATGCAGTAGCTCTATCAATATTTTCTATTTCAGCCGCGATAATAGGTGTTGAGAAAATTGCAGTAATTGTCAAAGCAACTTCATAAATAATAAGATCATTAATACCACCTTGTTTTGTAATCAGTAGTGGCATAGTTGCATTCCATAATCCAAGATACACAGATAACGTTGTATCAAGAATGAGATATTTGTTAAATAAAGGATTCTTCATGTCATCCTTGGTAAACTATTTTGCGACTCATACCGTAATATTATAAGGCATGAGCCGCTTGATCTTCAGTTATTGAAAAGCTAAGTCTAGCGATATAGCTTCAAAATGTTTTACTTTGAAGTCGCTGACTTTAACATTGAACTTAGCAAATAAATATTCATGCATTGATTCTTTGTATATATCCTTATTTTTATTAAAGTAATCCTTATCAAACCAACGCACGCCAAAATATAATGTATTAGCTCGAATATATGTTGGACTTTGCCAGTCATACAAAACTTCTTCAGGTGGACGTTGGTTAAGTCGCTCATCTGACTCCTTTACAGCTTCGATACACTTATCTAAATCTGCTTTATTGTTAAAGCTCACCTCGCAACTAGTTAAAGCGACAATAGATTTATCAATCAAAGAACTTGACTCTCTATCAACGACAATTTCACAATTTGACATAGTAGTAGTACTCCTTATAAAAATAAATTAGATTAATGCATGGCAACACATCAAAATAGGTCAGCCTATCTTTAGTGTTGTTTTTATCCAGCAATAACTGCGCCATACTTTATGTGCTAGCTTTAAAGCGGCCTCGTAAATAAGAGCAATGAAAAAAATGTTTATATCGCAGCAGGAAGTGATTTTTGTGTGTTGGTCTATAGACAGTCAATCATTGGCGAATCAGATAGAATTCAAAATACGGCTCATAAACTTACATCTTAAGCCGACCACCAGCCTCCATCATTATTGTCCAGGAGTAATTGAGATTAGAGTAAGCGGGAAGTCTCTATTTTTGCGAAAGATTGTTTGAGGGCGTTTACGCAAAAATTACGCAACCGCCGTGCCTTCGGCGGCCCCAGCCGTTCTGCTCCTCGCGTTAACACCCAACAGGGGGTTACGCAATGACTGGACGCCATGTCGGAAAGCCTGCATTTTCACTACGCAAACAACGCTTCGCGAAAACATATACCCTATTACTCCTGGAGACTAAAAATATTCACTTCGCTGTGCTACGTTGTTGAGTAATACCGTAGGCGGCAAACATGCTTAGGCTCTCCTGTGCTCAATCGAAGGGCTTATCACAAACGGCTTAACGCTCAGCGTGGCAACGGTTCAGCTTAGTTTTAACCAGTCAAATCCTCAGCGGTTTAGAGTTTTTCACTTAACCTTGCACCTCAGTCTTTGTAGAAGTTGGCGATAGTTCTTTAGATGCCGATTTTTGCTGTTCCGACAGCAATGTACCACCCACGACTACGCCCAATACTAATAGAAAAACTATTGATGCAACGCGTCGGGCTGTTTTGCTTTGTTCATAATTACTCATAACTTTCTCTTGAGAGTCCTATAAAAATTTAAATATCGATTATTGGTCAATCCGCACTGCCAAACATTGCTCAACCAATCTTACCCAATACGTCGCGCCCAGCGGCAGTATGTCGTCATTAAAGTCGTAACTGGTGTTGTGCAGTGTGCAGGGACCTTCACCATGTCCGGCGCTGCGGTGATCGCCTGAATCAGTGCCGTTGCCGATAAAACAATAGCAGCCGGGAATTGCCTGCAACATAAACGCAAAGTCTTCTGCGCCCATGGTGGGTTGCTGCGCCAACACATGCTGGTCGCCGACGATACCAGCCATTACCTGTCTGGCAATGGCAACCGACTGTTCATGATTAACGGTCGCGGGATAGCTGCGGGTGAACTCGACATCGCAAGCCATGCCGTGCGCCAGACAAGTATGAAGCGCGATGTCACGCATCCTTTGTTCTATTAATGCCGATAATTCTTTGGAAAAGGTGCGTACTGTCCCGGCTAACTCGCAGTTGTCAGCGATGATATTGGTCGCTTCGCCGGCGCGCAGTATGGTCACCGACAGTAAGCCGTTATCCAGTGGATTGGCACTGCGCGTCAGAATGGTTTGCAAGGCCATGATTATTTGCGCGGCTACCGGCACCGGGTCTAAGCCCAAATGCGGCATGGCGGCATGGCAACCTTTGCCGCGAATCACGATGCGAAAGGTGTTGAGCGACGCCATCACCGGCCCCGGACTGACCGCAAATTGACCAGCCGCCAGTCCCGGCCAGTTGTGCATGCCGTAAACTGCCTGCATCGGAAACAGCTCGAATAAACCGTCTTTGATCATCTCATCAGCGCCGCCACCGCCCTCTTCCGCGGGTTGAAAGATCAGATATACCGTGCCGTCAAAATCTCGATGCGCCGCCAAATACTGCGCAGCCGCGAGCAGCATTGCGGTATGGCCGTCATGACCGCAGCCGTGCATTTTGCCGGGATGGCGCGATACATGCTCGAAACGGTTTTGCTCGTGCATCGGCAAGGCATCCATATCGGCACGCAGTCCAATAGCACGTGCGGAGTTGCCTGCCTTGATAATACCGACCACGCCGGTTTTGCCTAAACCGCGATGAATGGGAATGCCCCATTCGGTTAGTTTTGTTACCACCAATTCGGCGGTGCGCACTTCCTCAAAACACAGTTCCGGGTGAGCGTGAATGTCGCGGCGTATTTGTCTAATGCCATCGATATTGGCGATAATTTCTGGTATTAAATTAGCGGTATCTACTATCGAATGGGCGGCTTCGGCCATCTCAAAACTCCTCATGCATTTAGTTGTTTTCTTTAAACGGCAAATACGATGCTGCATCGATTTTATAAAGCTGCACAGCTTTTTGCTCTCTGATGACAAAGTCCTCCACCGCTTGGGCAAAACGGGGATCTTTAAGCCAATGTGCAGAATAAGTCGTGATAGGTTCAAAACCCCGCGCAATTTTATGCTCGCCTTGGGCGCCGGAATCGAACCGCTGCAAACCATGTTCAATACAGTATTCCAGTCCCTGGTAATAACAGGCTTCAAAATGTAGCGAGTTATATTCATCAAAGCAGCCCCAGTAGCGGCCGTACAGGGTATCAGTGCCGACAAAACTTAATGCGGCACCGACAGTTTTATTATTGTTGATAGCCAATACCAGTAACAACTGCTCGCCCATGGTGGCGGCAATTTGTTGGAAAAATGCCAGATTCAAATAAGGCCGGGAGCCTCGTTTTAAATACGTCATCGTATAAAACTCAAAAAACAGCTGCCACTGCTGATCGCTGACATCTGGCCCGGCAATCCGCAACAGCCTGATGCCCTGCTCGCCAACCCGGCGGCGTTCTCGCTTAAGCATTTTGCGTTTGCTGGCGCTCAAGGTTTGCAAGAAATCGTCAAAATCCCGGTAACCTTTGTTAAACCACTGAAACTGCACGCCCTCACGAATACTTAAACCTAATGAGCGCAACAGATCTGCCTGTTCTTTGACAGGAAATAAGCAATGCCAGGAAGAAATACCAATCTGTTCGGAAAGCTGTTTGATAAATGTCAGCAGTAGGCGAGTAACATCACTAAGATCAAGACCCGGCTTAACGACAATGCGCGCGCCCTGACAAGGCGTCAGCGGAATGGCTGTCAGCCATTTTGGGTAATAATCGAGTCCGTGTTGTTCGTAGGCTTGAGCCCATTGCTGATCAAATACAAATTCTCCCGACGAATGCTGTTTGAGATACAGCGGCATTAAGCCCACCAGCTCATCTTTATCCATCACCAGCAAATGCGCAGGCAACCAACCGGTTTGTTCAGAAGCCGAACCGCTTTGCTCCATTGCCAATAAAAACTCATGGCGTAGAAAAGGGTAATCCACACCGGCAAGGCGATTCCAGTCTACTGAATTAACTTGGGTGATACTGTGGATTTGTTGCACTTTCATTGTATGACTGCAGTTTTTAGCGGCAAATCGTCATTAATTGCGAAGACAAACAACTCGCCAACTTCTTAAAATCAGGTACTTTAGTAAACGGTATAACGCCTAACAATGGCGCGCTCAGAGCAGACTTCAGGGTATCAATATTTTCCTCTCGCACTAGCATGTCAGCATCAGTACAGATTGCAATCCAGCCTGCGCAAGGCACTCCGGCTTGCTTAATAGCTTTATGCGTTAACTTAGCATGGTTGATACAACCTAAACGGATGGCGACCACCATAATCACTGGCAACGCTAAGCTTTTGGCCAGATCGCTAATGTCTTGATCGTTATTTATCGGCGCTAACCAGCCGCCCGCACCTTCCACCAGGATGATTTCTGCCTGCTGTTTTAGCACATCGAACTTAGCCAGCACTTCGCTCAAAACCACAGGATTATCTTTACCTGCAATATGCGGTGACACCGGCAGCTCATAAGCGTAAGGATTCACCAATTCATAAGCGACAGCAACTGAAGCATGAGCCTGAATCAACAAGGCATCTTCGTTTTTCAGTTGCCCATCTTGCCAAACACAACCGGCGGCCACCGGCTTCATACCCACAACTGTTTTACCCTGCTGTTTGAAATATTCCATCAATGCCAAGGTTACCCAGGTTTTGCCTGCGTCGGTATCGGTGCCGGTAATGAAATAGCCTTGGGACATGTTGCTTATGCCTGTGCCCGTATCAAGAAACATTCGAAGGTCGCCGGAATCATGCCCTCGAGCCGATGTAAGTCATACGTTTTAATCATGCGTTGTAACTGCGTTTGTGTAGTGATGGCTTTATTGCGCTCACCGATAACATTTTGCGCGCCGATGGCTTTTAACTCGCGCATCAATGCCAACACCGAATCATATTTTGATAAATGTGTGTTGCGTTCAATACGCACCCGTCTAAAACCTGCTTGCTGTAAAAAATGCTCGATGTCTGCAACACCATAAAACTCATTGACGTGGCTGTAATCATCAACTTCAGCCCAGGCGGATTTTAATTCCTGCAATGTGTGCGGACCGAAAGTTGAAAATACCAATTGTCCACCCGGCTTTAGTGTCCGCTTAAGCTCAGCAAAGACAGCGGTAAGATTGCGGCACCATTGCAAGGCAAGATTGGAAACCACGACATCGACCGTGCTTGCTGCGATTGGCAACTGCTCGGCATCAGCGCAGATATACCTGACATTGTTATGAGCAGATAACTTGCTGCGCGTGGTTTCAAGCATGCCAAAAGCAATATCAACGGCGATGACAGACTGCGGCGGGTTTTGGCTTTTTGTTGACAATAATTCACCGGTTAAAAAACCGGTGCCGCAGCCCAAATCCAATACCGTACCGGTCAGCATTTCTGCATTTAGATCGGCCACTAAGGCTCTGCCAACACTGCGCTGCAATTCTGCTGCACCATCATAAGTGCCTGAGGCGGCAGCAAATGACTGTCTTATTCTGACTTTGTCTGGATTAAACATGGTGTTCGATAAAATCTGACATCAATTCCGTGACTTCGTTTGGATGAGATAAAAACGGCGCATGACCGGCTTTGTCGATGACTTTAACCGTCATATTCGGAGAGAGCGTTTGTAGATACTCACCGACAGCAACCGGTACTAACGCATCTTTAGCACCCAATATTGATAACATCGGCATCGACAGTTCACTCAATGTTGCTCTTAAGTCGGCGCTTTTTAAAATCTCTAAACCGCCTTGCAAAGTCGCCTCATTCGGGGCGGAATATTCAGCCACAGCCGTTTTCAATTCTTTCATCAATTTTTTGTAATCTTGTAAGCCATTGACCTGTAATGATAGAAAACGCAGCAAGGTCGCCTGACAGTTTTCTTGAAGACTGCTTGCAAAACTATCTAGTAATTCTATTTTCATTCCCGGCCACTGCACTTCGCTGGTGCTCAACTGAGTAAAATGCGGATTACCCGTCATCAGTATCAATGCCGAGCAATGCTCCGGAAAACGTCTGGCAAAATCCAGCACTACCGTTGCACCTAGCGACCAGCCCAGCCAGCAAGCCGGTTCAGTGTCGACGCTGTTGGCCAATAGTTCGCTAATTTGTTCAAGATTAAACGGCTGTAGCGCTTCGCTTTGGCCGTGACCGGGTAAATCAATGCACGTCACCCGATAATTTTTGGCCAACTGCTTTGCGAAATTTCGCCAGATGCCGGTGTGCATCGCCCAGCCATGCACCAGTACGATAGGCTTACCGCTGCCGTAGGTTTCTTGGTGGATTTTGGTCATTTAAGAATTTTTAGGCTGTCCTTCGACAAGGCTCTCCTGAGCGGAGTCGAAGGGCTCAGGACGAACGGTAAAAGTTGATTTCGTTCGTGGTGAGCTTGTCGAACTATGAACGAAATCAACTTGCTCAGATACTCTATGAACCATAGATTCCAATAACTGATCAACCTGATCAAACTCGTGCAATGCCGAAAAAGTCACTCGTAAACGGGCACTGCCCTGCGGCACCGTCGGCGGACGAATCGCGCTGACTAAAAAACCGTCGCTCAATAATTGCTGACTAATTGCCATGGCTTGCTGGCTATCGCCGATGACTATCGGTTGAATAGGTGAAGCCGATGGCATCAGCTGTAAACCCAGCTGATGCGCGCCTAAGCGAAAATGCTCAGACAATTTTGCCAGCTTCTCCCGACGCCATGGCTCGGCAATAATGATTTTCAAACTGGCACGAGTCGCTTCGGCGACTGCTGCCGGTAAAGCTGTGGTGTAAACATAAGTTCTGGCTTTTTGAATCAAGGTTTCAATCAAGGCTTCAGATCCGGCTACAAAAGCGCCAAAGGTACCAAAACCTTTACCCAATGTGCCTATCAATATTGGTGCATCTTGCTGTTCTAATTGAGTCAGCTCCAACACTCCGCCTCCAGATGCACCAAGAACGCCCAGCCCATGCGCATCATCAACCATCAACCAGGCATCATGTCGTTTTGCTGCTGCAGCCAATGCTTGCAGCGGTGCCAAGTCGCCATCCATACTAAATACGCCATCGGTGACAATCAGTTTATTGCCAGTGGCTTTAGCGAGATTGACGTCAAGATGTTCGACATCAGCATGCGAATAGCGTTTGAATTTTGCCCCAGACAATAAGCCACCATCCAGCAGCGAGGCATGATTAAGACGATCTTCGAAAACAGAATCGCCGCGCCCGACCAGCGCAGAAATAGCGCCCATATTGGCCATATAACCGGTGGAAAACAGCAGCGCGCGCGCGCGTCCGGTAAATTCAGCCAATTCTTCTTCGAGTGCATGATGCGCCTGACTATGGCCGCAAATTAAGTGCGCCGAACCACTGCCGACGCCATAAGTGTCTGCAGCGGTTTTAAAGGCTTTAACCACATCTGGATGATTTGCCAGCCCCAAATAATCATTGCTGCAAAAATTGACGACCGGTTTGCCATCAATCTGCAGATGAATGCCTTGAGGGGATTCGATGATCCGTCTGGAACGATAAAGCCCGCGTTGCTTTAAGTCGTCTAGCTCATCTTGCCAAGCTTGCTCAGTCATTAAGCGTAGCTCGAACCGCCTGAATGCAGCCCTAAACGATCAAACAAAGCCAAATCATGATTGGTCATCGGGTTATCGGTAGTCAGCAGTTTGTCCCCGTAAAATATGGAATTGGCACCGGCCAGAAAGCACAAGGCCTGCATTTCATCGCTCATGTCTTTACGACCGGCCGACAAACGCACTCGGGATTCCGGCATCAGAATACGCGCCACGGCAATAGTTCTGACGAATACCAACGGATCCAAGGCTTCTGTGCCCATTAACGGCGTACCTTCCACTTGTACCAGCATGTTGACTGGCACGCTTTCCGGATGTTTCGGCATGTTCGCCAGTTCAATCAGCAAATTGGCGCGATCCTTATCGCTCTCGCCCATGCCGACAATGCCGCCGCAGCAAACGTTAATACCGGCATCTCTAACGCGCGACAAAGTATCTAAGCGGTCTTGATAAGTACGTGTGGTAATGACTTCAGAATAATAATCTTCGGACGTATCCAAATTGTGATTGTAATAATCCAGCCCGCCTTCTTTAAGACGCGCGGTTTGCGTGTCAGTCAGCATGCCTAGCGTTACGCAGGTTTCCATGCCCAAGGCCTTAACGCCCTGCACCATTTCGACCACGCGCTCAATATCCCGATCTTTAGGTGAGCGCCAAGCCGCACCCATGCAAAATCTTGATGCACCTTGATCTTTAGCTTGTTGGGCGGCTTTTAAAACTGCATCTACCGGCATTAACGCTTCCGGTTTTAAGTCAGAATCATAACGTGCGCTTTGCGGACAATAGCCGCAATCTTCCGAACATGAGCCGGTCTTGATACTCAACAAACTGCTTACTTGCACTTCGTTAGGATCAAAATGCCCACGATGCGTGACTTGCGCCTGAAAAATCAAATCATTAAAAGGCAAGGCAAAAAGCGCTTGTACTTCTTCCAACTGCCAATCATGGCGTATTGCGGGGCTTGCAGACATGCTGTTATTCTCCAGTGTCGGATTGCTTAGAGGCTTTCAATGAACACTCGTCGACCTGTTCAAAGAATTAAAGTATACAACTGGCTTGATATTATACAGAAGCACTTGCTTCCAGCCACCTGCATCTTGTGCAATTCACCTGGACAGGCAGGACATGATATTTGCGACACCTGCTTACAACACTTACCCAGAGTGGTGTTGTGCTGTCATCAATGCGCAGAAATACTAGAAACTCAATCGTCTTGGCCAATGCTTTGCGGCCGCTGTCTAAGCCATCCGCCCGCTTACGATAGAACCTACGCGCCGTTTATTTATCAGGGCGCCATTCGGCATTTAATCACCACCTTAAAATTTGGCGCCGATTATAAAAACGCGCGCTTACTCGGCCATTTATTAAGTGACTACTTGCACGATAGCGCCGACAAACCCGACTGCATTATCCCGATTCCTTTACATAAATCGCGTTATCGGGAGCGTGGTTTCAATCAAGCTATCGAAATTGCCAGAATCGTGTCCAAGGAATTGCAAATCCCATTAGATCTCGACAGCTGTATTCGTCATCGCGATACCCCGCATCAAATCGCCCTACCCGCCAAACAGCGCCGTAAAAACATGAAAAACGCTTTTTCTTTGCGCAAGCCAATCACCGCCCAACATGTTGCGATTATTGATGACGTAATGACCACCGGCACCACAGCACATGAATTAGCGGTGGTGTTAAAAAAAGCTGGGGTTACTCGGGTGGATGTGTGGGTTGTTGCTAGGGCTTAAGGCTTATGGTGAGGTTTTTAGTCATGGGGGAATTTGGTTGGGTAACGAGTTGTAGGAGCACTTTTCTATCGCTACGGAATAAATATAACCGGTAAGACAGACGACGCGCTGGCTATCTATTAGAGGTAATCAGGCACCTGCACGAACCAGATCTGCAGCTCGTATTTGAGGTCTTGTGCAGAACCACAGCTTCGTTGCCGCAGTTCGATTATATAGCAATCAGTTTCAAGGTAATTCGCCACATAAAAAAGCGGCCTCAAAAGAGGCCGCTATGTGGATCAGATATTGTGCAGTAGCGCGTATAGCGCAGTCTGACGTCACCACATTTTTATTATACGATGTAAATGAGTAAATTTTTACTCACTCTCTAAGCCATCAACCCGCTGAAATCCTCTTGGTAAGGCCAAGCCGCGTTTGGCGCGACTGCTGGAGTAATGAGTAATATCGGCGCCTTTTAGTTGGATGTGGCGTTTTCCGGCAATGACTTTTAACTCTCCAGCGGCGGCAATAGCGATAATCGCCACCACTTTGTCGCTACCGTTGCTTAAGTCGGCGGATGGAATTTGTATCAATTTATTGCCTTTGCCTTTTGCCAAAGCGGGCAGTTCGGATACTGGAAAAATCAACAAGCGACCTTGTAAGGTAACCACGGCCAGCAAGTCTTCATCGCTTTTAACGGCGGCGGGCTTGAGCACTTTGGCGCCGTTCGGCAAGGTGAGCAAGGTTTTACCGGCTTTGTTTTTGCTCAGTAATTCTTTCAGCTGCACGCGGAAGCCGTATCCGGCGTCACTGGCAACCACAATCCAATCGTCCGGGTTTCCAACTAATAAGTTAGTGAACGATGATCCCGCCGGCGGATTAAGTCGGCCGGTGAGCGGTTCGCCTTGGGTTCTCGCTGATGGTAAGTCATGTGCCGAAGTGCTGTAGGCGCGGCCGGTTGAATCAAGCAAATACACTGGTTGCGTCGAACGTGTTTTGACGGCTTCCAGAAAACTATCGCCTGCCCGGTAATTTAACGATGCGACGTCAATGTCATGGCCTTTGGCCGCTCTAATCCAGCCTTTTTCCGACAGAATCACGGTAAGCGGTTCATTGGCTATTAATGCCGTGGTTTCCAGTGCTTGTGAAGATTCTCTGGCCACTATCGGTGAACGGCGGTCATCACCGAATTTTTCGGCATCGCGCTCAATTTCGGTTCTGATCAGACGATTGAGCAATCTTGGCGAACCCAAGGTTTTTTCCAGTGCGGCGCGTTCTGCTTCAAGCTCCGCTTGTTCGCCACGGATTTTCATTTCTTCCAGTTTGGCGAGGTGTCTTAGTTTTAGTTCTAAGATCGCCTCGGCTTGCAGGTCAGTAATGCCAAAGCGTTCCATCAATACCGGCTTGGGGTTATCTTCAGCACGAATAATGGCGATAACTTCATCGATATTAAGGTAGGCAATCAACAAGCCGTCCAAAATATGCAAGCGCGCCAGCACTTTATCCAGCCGGTACTGCAAACGCCGACGCACGGTTTCGGTACGGAAGGACAGCCATTCCACCAGGATTTCCCGCAAGTTTTTAACTTTCGGCCGACCATCCAGGCCGATCATGTTCATGTTAACGCGGTAGCTTTTTTCCAGATCGGTGGTGGCAAATAAATGCGACATGATCTCGTCAACATCGATGCGTTTGGATTTGGGGATAATCAGCAGGCGGGTCTGATTTTCATGATCCGACTCATCACGCAAGTCTTCGATCATCGGCAGTTTTTTCGCCAGCATTTGTGCGGCGATCTGCTCCAGCAATTTGGCGCCGGAGACTTGATGAGGCAATGCAGTGATGACGATAACGCCATCTTCCTCCTCATACTTGGCGCGCATTTTTACCGAACCACCACCGCTTAAATACATCTTTTGGATGTCATCCGCCGAGGTAATGATTTCTGCATCGGTCGGATAATCCGGGCCTTTGATATGGCTAAAAATGGTGTCGAACGAACAATCGGGATTATCTAAAAGCTCAATACAAGCTGCCGCCACTTCTCTTAAGTTATGCGGCGGAATATCAGTCGCCATGCCGACGGCGATACCCATGGTACCGTTTAGTAAGACATTGGGCAGTCTTGCCGGCAATAGCACCGGCTCTTTCAGGGTGCCGTCAAAATTGTCCGACCATTCAACCGTGCCCTGCCCTAACTCGCTTAACAAGGTTTGCGCGTAGGCGGTCAAGCGCGATTCGGTATAACGCATCGCGGCGAAAGATTTAGGATCGTCCGGCGAGCCCCAGTTGCCCTGGCCGTCAATCAACGGATAGCGATAAGAAAAATCCTGCGCCATGATGACCATGGCTTCATAACAGGCCGAATCGCCATGTGGGTGGTATTTACCCAGCACGTCACCGACCGTTCTGGCCGATTTTTTATATTTGGCAATGGCCGTTAAGCCCAGCTCAGACATCGCATAAACAATGCGCCGTTGCACCGGTTTTAAGCCATCGGCAATATTTGGTAATGCGCGATCGAGAATGACATACATGGAATAATCCAGGTAGGCCTTCTCGGCAAATTCTTTAAGCGGTTGTTGCTCAAAATTCCCTTGTAAAATCATTGGTTACAAACCTGTTTCTGGTAAATCGACATGTAATGCTCTATTTTTTTCTAAAATTTCTTGGCGCATTTGCTTACGTGCAACTGCGGCTTCGTACAATCTTTTTTCTACTTCAGTATTCACTTGCAGCCTGGGCACCTCAACGCTGTTGCCGTCTTCATCAACCGCCACCATGGTGAAATAGCAAGACGTTGTGTGTCTTTTCTCATCGGTGCGTAAATTTTCCGCAACGACTTTTATGCCGACTTCCATCGACGCCTTACCCACGTAGTTAATATGAGCGTAAAAAGTCACCAGCTCACCGACATTGATTGCTTGCTTAAAAAACACATTATCCAGCGCCGCAGTCACCACGTAATTTTTTGAATACTTGGCAGCACAGGCATAAGCCACTTGGTCGAGCAATTTCAATATCACGCCGCCATGCACTTTGCCGGAGAAATTAACCATATCCGGCGTCATCAGCACGGTCATGGTTAGGGATTTTTCTTGGATTTTCATTAGGCTTATTTCCAATGCTCGACACTGCAAACCATCAAGCGCATGTAGTTTTTTATCATTCGTCAACAATATCGCCTGTTCATTAATGGCTGTTGCACAGACTATTGCGTCGGGGAGTTTTAATGATCCTTATAGTTCGTTCCAAAGAGTCTATCTGTCAATACGCTGAGTGGATTGAGACAGGATGGTTGCTGATGCTTTGTGTTTAGTATGCTTACGCTCACAATGTGTGGATCCCGTGGTCCGTCTGATGTCGCTAATTGAGCCAACACGCTGTTGTTTCTGCTGTCAAACAGTTGGTAATAACCTAACCGATACTCATAATCTAATAGACCTTTTTTTTGATTTAGTGCGGCTTGATAACGCAACAGATGCCGTGCGGTCGGTAAGGGATTGAAACTCACCTTTATACATTTATTGAAAGGCAACGGGTACGCACGAAGATATTCTGTAATTGACTTATGTAATGACGATATTGGCGCGCAGGTGTCGGTACTTTTATCTACCAGTTCTATTTTTGCATAACTTCCGGCGGCTGAATCAACCGTCCAACTGTTATCGGGAAAGCTTGTGGATGGCAAAATGTAAGGCTGATTGCTAGGCGGCGGCTCAACACAATTTTTAGGGTTTGGAGGACAGTGATGTTGAGTACCACGACGTTGCGGTGGCTGAACTTTGATTTCAATAAATGCAAGTTGCCTGTCTACCAGCAAGCGAACGATGGATATGCCGTGGAGTGCCGTTACTGTGTCAGCGATTGCATCCACTTCGTAGGCTTCAGCCAGCTGAGGTAACTGGTTTTCACACGCAAGCTCCGCTTTTTTACGGATCGCGTTCTCTCCTGCAAAGTCAAAATTTGGCAGACTTTGGATGGCGTTCATGTTGATGGATATATTTACAATCCCCCATGCAAGTATGACCACTGCGGGTACGACAATCAAAGGGCGTGTGCGAAACTTCCAGATAACAAATAAAGCAATTATCACAAAGACAGCAATCGAGGTAAGTATGAGGTACAAAAGCCCGCCGCCTAAAACGAACGCCCCCATGGCAAATGCCGAGATAAGATTATAAAAGTCCATAAATGTCAGATTTCGCTACGTTATTGTGAGGGGATGGGTTACCTGGTTGTTCTTTTTTACTATCTGGGGTAATCCCAAGTTTGCCGCGCAGCCCCTAACGCAGATTCAAGCAAACCATCATCTCTGGCACCCTGTATACCGCCAAAACGCTCAACTTGTTGCTGATGTATTTTTAAAGCCAGCGACTTGGAGATAAAAAACAGGTTACTCACTATTGCGCTAACTTCTGAAACGTTTCGGCATATTGCTCCATAAGTTGTTCATGAATCTGCAACGCTTCCTTTTCTTCGTGTTGCTGGTGTTGTTTAACATAGTCTTGCACTAACGATAAAACGATCGCTGAAGCAGTACTTTGAGCACTGATCGCTAGTGTATTTAATTGCTGCTCAATGTCGTCGGGAATCTGTAAATTCAACATAAATTTTTCCTCTGATAAATAGCGAATTAGTACGGTGTATTAAAGGGAAACATCAAGCTATATCGGCCAAATTGCCTTTAGTTTCCAGCCAGGTTTTCCGGTCTTGAGAACGTTTTTTTGCCAGCAATAAATCCAATTGGGCATTGGTGTCGTCATTTTCTTCAACGGTTAATTGCACCAGACGCCGTGTATCCGGGTTCATGGTGGTTTCCCGAAGTTGGCTGGGATTCATTTCACCCAAGCCTTTAAAGCGTTGCACGTTGATTTGGCCTTTGAGTTTTTCGGCTTTAATTCTGTCCAACACACCTTGACGCTCAGATTCATCTAGCGCATAAAACACCCGTTTGCCAACGTCGATTCTATATAAAGGCGGCATTGCCACAAACACATGACCCGCATCCACTAAAGCCCGAAAATGCTGATAAAACAACGCACAAATTAGCGTAGCAATATGGTTACCGTCCGAGTCAGCATCAGCCAGAATGCAGACTTTACCGTAGCGCAGATGTTGTAAGTCGCTGGAACCGGGCTCTATACCCAAGGCCACGGCAATGTCATGAACTTCCTGCGAAGCCATCACTTGCTCGGATTCCACTTCCCAAGTATTAAGTATCTTGCCACGTAGCGGCATTATTGCCTGAAAATCGCGTTCCCGAGCCTGCTTGGCTGAACCGCCCGCCGAATCGCCTTCCACTAAAAACAACTCGGTTCGATTGATGTCTTGCGCGGAGCAATCAGCAAGTTTGCCGGGTAATGCCGGGCCGGAAGTGATCTTCTTACGGATGATTTTTTTGTTGGAACGCAGTCGTTTTTGCGCACTGGAAATAATGATTTCGGCGATTTTTTCGCCTTCCGCCGGGTTTTGGTTTAGCCATAAGCTAAAGCCGTCTTTAGCAACGCCGGACACAAAAGCCACGCATTCGCGCGAGCTTAAGCGTTCTTTGGTTTGCCCGGAAAACTGAGGATCTTCCAATTTAACCGACAGTACGAAATGGCAATTTTCCCAAACATCTTCCGGCGCGACTTTAACGCCGCGCGGCAGAATGTTTCTGATGTCGCAAAACTCGCGCATGGCTTCGGTTAAGCCTGCACGTAAGCCATTAACATGGGTACCGCCTTGGGCAGTCGGTACTAAGTTAACGTAACTTTCGGTCAATACTTCTGCTGGATTTTCTACTGCCCAGACGATCCCCCATTCAACGGCTTCATGATTAGCGGCCATGTTGCCCATAAAGGGTTGCTCGGGGAAGAATTCAATATCCCCCAAGCGATCGAGCAGATATTCTTTAAGGCCGTCTTGATAGCACCAAACATAACTTTCATCAGTTTGATCGATGACCAGGGTAATTTTTAACCCCGGACATAACACTGCTTTAGCGCGCAAGTTATGTTTAAGCTTAGAAACGGACACTCTGTTGGAATCAAAGTATTTTTCGTTAGGCCAAAATTTGATTGAAGTGCCGGTGTTATTTTTGCCGACCGTGCCGGTTTCGGTTAATTCAGATTGCTTTTCACCATCGGCAAATTCCATGTGATAAATCTTGCCGTTGCGCTTGACGTCGATTTCCAACTTTGCCGATAAGGCATTCACCACAGACACGCCAACCCCATGCAAACCGCCGGAAAACTGGTAGTTTTTATTCGAAAACTTACCGCCCGCGTGTAGCGTGCAAAGGATGACTTCGACGCCCGGAATGCCTTGTTCCGGATGTATATCGACCGGCATGCCGCGGCCGTTATCACTCACCAGCACCGAGCCGTCTTTGTACAGCACCACATCAATACTGTTGGCGAATCCTGCCATCGCCTCATCGACACTGTTATCAACTACTTCCTGCACCAAATGGTTTGGCCGGGTGGTGTCGGTGTACATGCCGGGGCGCTTTCTGACCGGCTCCAATCCGCTTAAAACTTCAATCGCCGCGGCGTTATATTCGTTACTCATAAGTCCTGATTTCTCACGTCCAATTTGCTATAGCTGATCGGTTTAAATTCTAAGGTTCAATTAATCAAAAGCCCAACAAAGTTGGGCCCTAAATGTTAGTCACTTCAATACGCAAATCAAAAAATTGCTTTTTCCTAGCTCAGGTAATTGCTCACAAAGCTGTCCTGACAACTATACTGATTGCCTGTCAGGCACCTTGAGCCTCACTTCCAAGCCTTGTATATTAACCGTTTAGTCACCGACAACCCTGAGAAAAGTGTTATGCAATCCATTTATGGCTGGCTGTCTACCTCCGCAAACGAGCGTTCTTCGGCAATTATTGAGCAACAACAAGCAGCAACCCGAAGCGCGAACAGCGATCACACAACCACCGACCATCAGCCACAAGCAGCAGTCGGGGGCATGGGGCGTTATGACGCGCCATCGAGCTACCAATCAGGACGGTTATTAACCATTATCGAAGGCTCGCCGCAATGGACCGACAGCACACTCGCCAGTATTGCTGAACATCAAGGCCACGCTCAAGCGCTAGCTGAAGGCTTTTTAGAATACGGAAAGGCGGTATTAAACCACCTGCACGGCCCTTTTGCTTGCTGTGTACTGGTACCGGACGGTGATTATGCTTTGCTAGCCATCGATCGAATTGGCATCAGGCCGCTGGCGTTTTTTGCTAACAACGATTTGCTGGTATTCGGTTCACAACTTGATCAGATTATCGCTCACCCCAGCGTCGACGCTCAGATCGATCCGCAGGGTATTTTCAATTATCTCTACTTTCACATGGTGCCGAGTCCAGGCAGCATTTACACCGGAATTAGTAAGCTGCAACCCGGCGAATGTGTAGAATTTGATCATGGACAAATTTCACGCAATTTTTATTGGCAGCTTGAGCATAATGACAGCCATTATTCCAAACAAGAACTGCTTGAGCAATTACACAGCCAGCTTGAACAAGCAACACAGAGCTGTAATCCCGATCAACACACCGGCGCTTTCCTAAGCGGTGGCCTGGATAGCAGCACGGTTACCGGCGTATTTCAAAAACTTTCAGACCGGCCTATTGATGCGTTTTCAATAGGTTTTGATGCCGACGGTTATGATGAAATGGAGTTCGCGCGCGCCACCGCCAAACATTTTAATGTCAATCTGCACGAATATTACGTAACCCCTGAAGATGTGCTGGCCGCACTGCCGCTAATTGCTAAAACCTATGATGAGCCCTTTGGCAATGCTTCCGCCATCCCTGCCTACTATTGCGCCAAATTTGCCCGCGAACAGGGCATAACCCAATTATTGGCGGGCGATGGCGGCGATGAAATTTTTGCCGGCAATGCCCGTTATGCCAAACAAAAGATGTTTGATCTTTATCGGCATATCCCTAGCGTTGCCAAAGCCGTATTGGAACCGCTAGCCTCAAATTTGCCATTGTTGGGTAAAGTCAAAAGCTATATCGAGCAAGCTAACATTCCGATGCCGGACCGTATGGAGACTTACAACTTCCTGCATCGCACGCCTTTGGAAGAGATTTTTTCAGAGGATTTCTTAAGTAAAATCAATCCGGAAATACCGATACAAAACTTAACAGAAACCTATAACCGCGCACCGACCGATGACTTGATTAAACGCATGTTGTTTTTGGATGGTAAATTTACCTTAGCTGACAATGACCTGAGAAAAGTAAATCGCATGTGCGAGTTGGCCGGTATTAATGTGCAATATCCAATGTTGCAAGAAAACATGGTGGAATTTGCCGCGACCATTCCTTCCAAATGGCTGATGAAAGGCTTTGAGTTACGTTCATTTTATCGGGAAGGTATGAAGGATTTCCTAGCCAAAGAAACCCTGGACAAAAGTAAGCAAGGCTTTGGTTTACCTTTTGGCGTCTGGATGAGTAGCAATGAGCAACTACGCCAATTTGCCGAAGCCAACTTACAGGGCATTGCGCAACGTGGCATTCTTAATCCCAACTACATAGACAACCTGATTAAAGCCCAGAAAGAAGGACACGCCTCATATTACGGGGTGATGATCTGGATATTGATTAGCCTTGAGCAATGGTTGGTTGCACATCAACGTTAGCGGCAATGCTTATACTTTGGTTAGTTACAAGACGCGAAAGTTCAATCAACTGCAAAATTCACCTTACACAAAAACAATAATTTCGAGGATGGGTAAAGCAACGCCATACCCATCCAATAAATTATGTTTTTTCTTACATTTTTCGATTTATTTAATGCCTAAAAACACTGAATATCATGTTGTTTTTACGCAAAACACAATCCAAAACCTAATCTGTTTTTACTTTAGCAAGGCTCGTCCAACACCAGTAAGAAGTGCTTTTCTAACTTCAAGAATCGAGCGTAAGTATAGTGTTGTCAAAACACGACAACCCTCTCAAAGCCCCTATAATACTGGTGTTGCGCCATTAAAATACAAATTAAACCACTTGTTTTACTGATTTATTTAGCAGATGATTGAGCCTCAATTTAAAAAAACCACTTGAGAGTGCTTCATGAAATTCATCAAAATATTAATTTTATTGGTGGCTGTTTTTTCAATAGCAGGAATGGCTTTTTTTCAGCTGTGTTTACTGCTAATCAGCGCACTTTTTGCTAAGCAAACTTATCATCGACATAACTCACGTCACAATGGGTTAACCCTAATGTGACACCAAGCAATCTCAATCTACATTCACTAACAAGTGATGAGGCAATCCTGTTGGATTGAGTGCGCTATTGTTGGACAATAAGCCTTACTTCCTCGAATAAAACCACATCTGATAAACGCTGAGTAATATCTGCAATCCCATCGAAATCCCCATTAATGCGCCGCTGCCGATCACGACATAAGCAAATGAGGAATTGGTTTTGGTAATAAACCAAGACAATACATCCAACAGCATCGCTGCAAACGGAATGACGACGGCCACGCGTTTGACAATCACATTGATGTCGCAAAGCAGGAAGATCTTGCCGATAAAAAACAAAATGAAGGCAATGCCAAATAAATGGATATGCGAGACGCGGACTAAGGTAGGGATAGTTGCTCCGCCGCCATGTGCTACTTCGGCAACCGTGGAGTAATGGGTTAAATCCGGCAGCGATGGATTCACACTGGGCGTATGACAAAGCACACAGTCGCGATTTAAAATCGGGGCGATTTTTTCGTTATATTCCGGCTCGTCAGCACCCGCATGTATCCATTGCATAATAACGTCTTTGTCGCTTTTGTATTTTAAGTTCGGCTCCATGATGCCGTTAATCGCCGTGCCTAAACGGGTTTGGGTATTGGAACCGTGATAGCTAATCACCACATCTTCAACTGACAGACCGGCTTTACCGTCAAGGCCTTGATGGGTGTAATACATATTGGCAAGAGCCGCTATGTAACCCAGGCCAATGGTAAGCAGGAATACAGTATTTAAAATTCTTTCACTGATAGAAATGTCTTTAAAGCGGGTATAGCGTTCTGGGGCCATAATAATTCCTGGGTAGCGCAATAGCTGTGGAGATGATTAGCGGGCAACATCAAAAAATACTGCCCGCATAAATTTTGGAATCAGAAAATACCGCAGTTACTACCTTAAAACGCCACCCAGCCGTTGACCATAAAGGTATTTTTTTGGCTGGCTTTATCAGCTGTGCCATCAAATTTTGAATAGCCGATGTATTGCAAACTGGTACGCAAATTAAGCCATGGACTCAGCATTGAAGTCGTTTTTCCAAACGGAACATACACAAGCTCGGCTGTGTAGAACTCACTGTTAGGCTTATTTAACGAATTAGCGGCATAAAGATTAGCGTCTTTAGATCCGGTAATTCTGTTGTAACCGAAAGTAACTCCGTAGGTTTGCTCGAAGGTATAGGCGGTATTGAACTTAAAGGTCGTAAGGTAGGTATTGCCCGTTGATGCCACTTCACCAGCTAGCCTGCTTGCCGATAATTTTTGATCTTCGTAGATATAAGATGTTTTGGTTTCGAAGATATGCTTTGGATTACCCATATATTGGTAAGTGGCATCGACAGCAACATCGGTATAGTGATCAGAGCCATTGCTACGCTCACGCGCTGGAAAAACATCGGCAATCATTCCGTAGTGGCCTAGTGAGAAAAAATGCCCCTTCCAGTCTTGTTGCAACGCTGCACGCCAATAAGGCGCACCCCCATCAATTAGCTGTTGACCGGCATCCGCCACACCTAAGCCTCTTTGCATATTGTTCGCAAGTGAGGCATAACCGCCCGCTTCCAAATACAACAGATTATTGATCATGGTGTAAGCAGTGGCGCCGCCCACTTGTGTAGCAAAAGCTCCATCTAGCATGGTGGAGGCTCCGACACCAGGCTGCACTGGACTGCCGTTATAAGGAAATCCCCACGCTGGCGTGGTATTCCAAAGATCTTGAGCGGTCGGATTGTTGTTGACCGAAATACCGTAAGTGATTGGCGTATCACCAATGTCTGCGGTGTCGGCAAAACGAATGTCTGTATTATCAAGCGCTAAGCGATCGCTATAACCGTCAAAGGTAAGCTGACTAAACGCGCCAACCTTACCGTAAACTTTTCCTGCATAAAATAAAGAAGCTTGATCAAACGTAAAGTTGTTGTTTTTGCTGTAGCCAGGCTCAAATCCAGACTTATCTTGATCTTTTTGGGTGTTAGTAAATGACCCCATGACCATAGCGCTTACTGGCGGTAACTTTGCATTGGTGCCACTGCCGCCGCCCTGCGTATAACCGCCCAATTTAAAATCACGGCCAAAAGGTGTTAGGTTAGGTCCAAAGGATTGCGTATGACATTGACTGCACGCAGCGCCAGTTTGCCGGGAAAAGCTGGGTACCGCTTCAGCTACCGAACTGGTTATTAACATGACAGCGGTTAACGTTAATAGTGAAGCAAGTGAACAAGCCGCGTTGTTAGGGCGTTGGAAAAAATATCGCATAGGCGCATCTCCTTAGAATTTAAGTTTTTTTATTTATCCTTAACAAGGACAGGGTAATTAACAGCAACTTACACGCCAAACTTACAAAATAAATATATTTACCTTTAAATTCAATATATTAAAAATATAAGCATTATTAATATCAATCAATATAGGTTCAAATCAACCTTATGCTCCGGGGCATATCAACCAATAGGTGCATTACAACCAAACGTTAACAATTTCAAAACACAAAATTTGGTACATAGAAATTTCCATAGACACCGAGCTTCATGGACCGTCCTCGAAAGATGTTAGGATGAATCAAATAGCAAAGTTTTCTAAATCGGTAAGTAAGATGAAAAATGCTCTAAACAAGTCAGATAATTCCAATTCTCAAGCTACTTTCTGGAGTCTTTCCATTGACCAGCAACTCCAACAGTTAAACGCTACAGCTCAAGGATTAACTACCGAAGAAGCTAACCAGCGCATAAAGCGCTTTGGCAGCAACCAACTGAATAGCAAAAAAGACACTGGCAATGCTCGGCTATTTGTTGCTCAGTTTAAAAGCTCGATAATTCTGATATTGCTATTCGCCACCGGCTTGTCTTTCTATTTACATGACCGTGTAGATGCCGCAATTATTTTGACTATCGTCATGATCAGCGGTTGTTTGGGCTTCTGGCAGGAAAAAGGCGCCGCTAACGCAATTAAACAATTGCTCGCCATGGTGCAAATCAACGTCAGCGTGCTACGCGATGGTACTGCCATAGAAACGGCTCTGGAAAAGCTGGTACCCGGCGACATTGTCATACTCAAAGCAGGTGACGTAATCCCCGGCGATTGTTTGCTTGTTGAATCCGACAATCTGTTTGTTGATGAAGCAATACTCACCGGCGAGAGCTACCCGGTTGAAAAATTGCCAGGAGTGCTGCCGACTGATACCGCCTTGAGCCAACGCACCAACGCATTGTGGATGAGCACGCATGTGCAAAGCGGTTCAGCCAAGGCATTGGTTGTAGCAACCGGACAAAGCACCGAATTCGGCAAATTGTCGTTACGCATTAAGTTAAAAGCCCCGGAAACCGATTTTGAACGCGGTATTAGGCGTTTCGGCTATCTGCTGATGGAAGTCACTCTGCTGCTGGTAATTATCATCTTTGCCGTAAATGTCTATCTGGCAAAACCGGTGATGGATTCGTTTTTGTTCGCGTTAGCCTTGGCCGTTGGCTTAACGCCGCAATTGCTTCCGGCCATTATCAGCATCAATCTCGCCCATGGTGCTAAACGTATGGCCGAGCAAAAAGTTATTGTTAAGCAGCTGGCTTCGATTGAAAATTTCGGCAGTATGAATGTGTTGTGCTCAGATAAAACCGGCACACTGACTGAAGGTATTGTGCATCTGCAAGGCGCCCTAGATATTACAGGCGCACCTAGTGAAAAAGTTGCGCGATTCGCCTATCTCAACTCTGTATATGAAACTGGCTTCATCAACCCCATTGACGAAGCGATCAGGCAACACCGGCAATTTGATGTGGCCGATTGTAAAAAGTTGGCGGAAATTCCCTATGACTTTTACCGCAAGCGCTTAAGTGTATTAATCGCTCAGCCGGACGGCAAACTGCTGATTACTAAAGGTGCGTTAACCAATATTCTTGCTGTCTGCACGGAAGTGGAAATGGGCGACGGCAGCTTAAAAAACCTCGAGGACATGCGCCAAGACATTCAGCAACGCTATGAAGAATTCAGTAGACAGGGTTATCGCACCTTGGGATTGGCTTACAAGCCCATGTCTAATCAAACCGAGCTGGATAAAACTGATGAAAGCACCATGCGTTTCTTGGGCTTTCTGGTTTTTTTCGATCCACCAAAAGCAGGCTGCATCGACACTATTAATCAGCTGCGCCAACTTGGCGTCAATTTAAAAATAATTACCGGCGATAACAAACTGGTCGCCACAACAGTCAGTAAACAACTGGGGCTTGCGGAATGGGAGATTCTGACCGGCCCCGAAATACGTCAAATGAGCGATCTGGCACTGGTCAATCAGGTGGTGGATGTCAATGTCTTCGCTGAAATCGAACCCAACCAAAAAGAGCGCATTATCATCGCGCTGAAAAAAGCCGGTTTTGTCGTCGGCTATATGGGTGACGGTATTAATGACGTGTCCGCATTACATGCCGCTGATGTCGGTATTTCCGTTGATAGCGCTGCCGATGTCGCGAAAGAAACTGCGCAAATTGTACTGTTAGAAAAGGATTTGAATGTATTGGTGCAAGGCGTTCGCGAAGGCCGCATTACCTTTGCCAATACCTTAAAGTATGTGTTTATGGCAACCAGCTCCAACTTTGGCAATATGTTCAGTATGGCCGGTGCCTCGTTATTTTTGCCGTTCCTGCCGTTATTACCCAAGCAAATATTGCTGACCAATTTATTGACCGATTTCCCTGAGATGACCATTGCCTCTGATAATGTCGATGCGGAAATGGTCACTCAGCCACGGCGCTGGGACATCAAGTTTATTCGTAATTTTATGATTACCTTTGGCATCGTCAGCTCCGTGTTCGACTACATGACCTTTGGACTGCTGTTGATGCTTGATGTACCGGAAAATGAATTCAGAACCGCTTGGTTTATGGAATCAGTAGTGTCCGCCGCGTTAATCGTGTTTGTAGTGCGAAGCAGCAGCGCTTTTTACAAAGGCCGCCCCGGCAAATATCTGGTGGCTGCAACCATGGCGATTGTCGCAATCACTGTCGCGTTACCCTACACGCCAATTGCGCCGTTAATAGGCTTTGTACCGCTGCCCCTGTCTTTACTTGGACAGATTGGTTTGATAGTTTTGCTTTACATTTCCACGGCAGAACTGGCAAAACACATTTTTTATCGTCTGGTAAAATCTTAAATTAGATGTAAGGAATCTTAAAACCCTGCGGAGCGCAACATTGATTAATCCACAAAACAAAGTAGCCATCGGCACCATTATCGAAGTGCATGGTCCAGTGGTGATTATTGATTGCAATCCGCTTCCGCCCTTGCGGCAGGCGTTATGTACCTGTTTCGACCACACCACCTATCTGTTCGAAGTGCATCAGCATCTCGACGAACACCGGATCAGGGCGATTACCCTGCATGGCACGGCAGGCTTGAGTCGCGGCATGATTATTTATGACACCGGCGCGCCGTTACAGGTGCCGGTAAGCGACCAGTGTCTAGGCCGGTTGCTGAATATTTTCGGCGAACCACTGGATGGCTGGCCTGCCCTGCCCCAAAATCAGTTTCGTAACATCCATGCCAAACCCTTACCGCTATCTGAAGCTATCGGCATGAGCGGCATTCTGGAAACCGGCATTAAAGTCATCGATTTACTCTGTCCATTTGTTAAAGGCGGCAAAACCGGCCTGTTTGGCGGAGCGGGCGTTGGCAAAACGGTGTTGGTGATGGAATTTATCCATGCGGTTTCCGCCATTCACAAAGGTGTGTCGGTATTTGCCGGTGTTGGTGAGCGTATTCGCGAGGCGCATGAGATGTGGCAGGACATGCAGCAAGCCGGCGTAATGGATGATACCTTGATGGTGTTCGGGCAAATGGATGAATCGCCCGGCGTGCGCTTTCGCATTGGTTTGTCGGCGTTGACTTACGCCGAATATTTACGCGACACCTTGCGCAAAGAAGTGCTGTTTGTGGTCGACAATGTGTTCCGGTTTGTCCAGGCCGGCAGCGAAATCTCCAGCTTGTTGGGGCGCATGCCGGCCACCGTTGGCTATCAACCCACCTTGACCACCGAAGTGGCTGAACTTGAAGACCGCATCCTGTCCACTCGCGATGGCGCCATCACTTCGGTGCAGGCGGTGTACGTACCCGCCGACGACATGACCGACCCGGCCGTCAGCGCAATACTCAGCCATTTAGATACCACGGTGATTTTATCCAGGGATCAGGCCAGCAAAGGTATTTACCCGGCCGTTGACCCGTTACGTTCCAGCAGTAAACTGATGGACCGGCATACCTTGGGCGAGCGGCATGTCGCCGTTGCTGAAGGCGTGCGCGAGCATCTGGCACGCTATGAAGAACTTGAAGACATTATCGCCATGCTGGGTATTGCCGAATTATCTGAAGCCGATCGCAAGATAGTGATGCGCGCCCGTAAATTGCAACGTTATCTTACCCAACCGTTTTCGGTACTGGCCCAACACACCCGGCAAGGCGGCGTTTCGGTGCCGCTGGCGCAAACATTAACCGATTGCGAAGGCTTTTTAAGTGGGCGTTATGACGATGTTTCCGAGGAGCAATGCTATATGCGCGGCTCGATGGAGGATGCGTTATGAACCAATTTACCCTGAACCTATTTGCCGCCACGCAGGAACAACGCATTGCAGGTGTCACCTCGTTTGTTGGTGAAGATAGTTCCGGCTATTTCGGCATTCAGGCGCATCATGCCCGTTTTATGACCACACTGGTGTTTGGGCTGGCGCGGTTTAAAGTGGCTGCGGAAGCTTGGCAATACCTAGCGTTACCGGGCGCGGTGCTGGTCTTCAGCAATAACGAATTAACGCTCAGCACCCAACATTTTTTAATCGATAGCGACCTTGAACGCATCAGCGGCGTTTTACAACAGCAAATGACTGCAGAAGAAGATGATTTGCGCGCTACCCGAGAAAGTCTGGATCGCATGGAACAGGCCATGCTAAAACGCATGTTGACGCTTAAACGCAAAACGGCATGGCAATCATGAATCCGCAACAACAACTAAAAAAAACCATCGAAAACCAGATTAAGCGCATTAAAAAAGCCGAGCGCGATCGCCCCAACCTATTGTCGCAAACGGTCTACATCGGTACGCTGGGATTGGTGATGGTGCTGCCGATTATTGGCGGCGTTTATCTGGGCCATTGGCTGGACAGCTTGATGGCAGGATACTCGACGCGCTGGACGCTCAGTTTATTGCTGTCCGGCGTGGCGATTGGAATGTTTAATGTGTATTTTTTGATTAAATATAAATAGCGGCTGAGTTATGGAACAAGAATTCACTTTTAACTTGGGCCCGGTAGTGATCGGTTTATCTCTATTGACTACCTGGGGCATCATGCTGGTCATTACCGTAATTGCCTGGCTTTCGACACGGCATCTGGAAATACTGCCGGGAGCCTTACAAACGGTGGTTGAAAGTATTATTGAAGCCATCGATGGCGCCATACTCGCAGTGGCACCGAAACATGGCCGGCAAATCCTGCCGTTTATTGCCTCGTTGTGGCTGTTTTTAATCATTGCCAATTTGGTGGGTTTAATCCCCGGCCTGCATTCGCCTACCCGTGATCTATCGGTGACTTCTGCACTGGCGGTATTGGTATTTTTTTCCGTACATTGGTTTGGCATAAAAACCCAGGGCTTAAAAAAATACCTGCATCATTACCTAACGCCCAGCCCGATTTTGCTGCCTTTTCATATCATCAGCGAGTTCACTCGCACGCTGGCACTGGCCATTCGGTTGTTCGGCAACATGATGAGTCTGGAAATGGCGGCGATGCTGATTTTGCTGGTAGCCGGTTTTCTCGCCCCCATTCCAATTTTAATGCTGCATATTATTGAAGCCTTGGTACAAGCCTATATTTTCGGCATGCTGGCGCTGATTTACCTGGCCGGAGCCATTCAATCCCAACAACTTAATTCACAGGAATAACTATGTCTGATATATCGATGATCGTCCTTGGCTCCAGCGTCGCCGCCATTATCGGCATTGCACTGGGCGTGATGTTACCGGCGTTGGCCATGGGCAAAGCGATTAGTAGCGCATTGGACGCGCTATCTCGGCAACCGGAATCAGAACAGTCCATCATGCGCACACTATTTATCGGCCTGGCGATGATCGAATCGCTGGCCATCTACTGTCTGGTAATCATTCTGATCGTGCTGTTTAGAAATCCTTTACTTGAATATATAGTTAAGTAGCCATGCAATTCGACCTTTCCACCTTTATTCTTGAAATCATCAACTTCCTGATTCTGATCTGGATTTTGCAGCGCTTGTTTTATAAACCGTTGTTGGCGGTGATTGCCAAACGTAAGCAGTTTATCGACCAAACGCTGGCCGATGCTAAAGCCATACAACAGCAGGCGGAACAACAGCGCAGTCTTTATGAAAACCGGCAAAAACTGTGGGAGCAAGAAAAACAGGCAGCGCTTATCGCCTTGCAACAACAACTGGACGCTGAAAGAACAGCACAAATGGCCCAGCTAAAAATCGATCTTGAACAGGAACGGCAAAAAATCAACGTAGCTTTGTCTCGAAAACAACATGAGCTGCAGCAACTAACCGAAAAACAGGCACTGGAAAACGCCGCCAAATTTGCCGGTTTACTGCTCAAGAAAGCAACCGGGCCGGAACTGGAGGCACGATTATTCGCCATGTTGTTCGACCATTTATCTACCTTACCGGAAGCTTGCCGACTGTGTTTACAAACGCTGGGCAGCAAGAAACCTGTGCCGATTAAAATAACCAGCGCTTATCCGTTGGCTAACGAACAACGACAACAACTGGAACAACGCCTCAGTACGCACATCACCAATCCGGTTAATTTTCAATACCTTCAAGATGCCGAGCTGATTGCCGGTTTACGTATAGACATCGGTGCCTGGGTGTTAAACGCCAACTTGCAACACGAACTGATCGGGTTTGCCGAGCTTGCCAATGAGTCCGAATAGCCTAAGTTTGTTGGACAAACAAACCGAATGGCTGGCCGACTATCAGCCCGGTTTACGCATTGTCGAACAAGGTACCGTGGTGTCGGTGGGCGACGGTATCAGCTGGATCAAAGGCCTGCCGTCGGCTGCCATCGAAGATATTTTGCTGTTTGCCGATGGCAGCCGGGGCATGGTCTTCGACCTTAACCGCGACAAAATCGGCGCGATATTGCTGTATGAAACCGACGCGCTGACCGCGGGGACTACGGTACATCTTGCCAAACACCCTTTAAGCATTCCGGTCGGCGACGAATTTATCGGCCGAATTATTGACCCGTTGGGCTTGCCTCTCGATGGGCTGCCGGCTCCAGCGGCAACCGGCCGGGAAAATCTGGAAAAAGGCTCGCCCGCCATTATCGCCCGCGATTTTGTCCAGAAGCCGCTGTACACCGGCATTAAAATTATCGACACGCTGATTCCGATAGGCAAAGGCCAGCGACAATTGCTGGTCGGCGATGAAGGTCTGGGACGGAGTTCCATCGCCATCGACACCGTCATCAATCAAAAAGATAAAAATGTGGTCTGCATTTACGTGCTGATTGGCCAAAAGCGCTCCGCCGTGGTCAGCACCATAGAAACGCTGCGAGCGCATGGCGCGTTGGATTACACCATCTGCGTAGTCGCCGAAGCCAGCGCCCTGCCCGGCTTGCAATACATTGCCCCGTTCGCCGGTTGTGCGTTGGCCGAATACTGGATGGCCCAAGGCCGCGATACGCTGATTGTCTATGACGATTTATCCACCCATGCCCGCACCTACCGGGAATTATCGCTGCTATTACGCAGGCCGCCCGGCCGGGAAGCCTATCCAGGCGATATTTTCTTTGTGCATTCGCGTTTATTAGAGCGCTCAACCTGCCTGAATGCCGAAAATGGCGGCGGCAGCATGACCGCGTTACCGATCGTCGAAACCAAACAAGGCGAAATTGCCGCTTACATTCCGACTAACCTGATCTCCATCACCGATGGACAAATCTATCTGGATACCAATCTATTTGTGTCCGGTTTTCGTCCGGCCATTGACATTACCAAGTCGGTATCGCGCATAGGCGGCAAAGCCCAACATGCCGGCATCCGTGACCAGGCCGGACAAATGAAGCTGGATTACTTGCAGTTTCTGGAGCTGGAAGCTTTTACCCGTTTCGGCCAGCGCCTGGAAGCGTCGATGGAAGCGCGGATTAAACGCGGCCGTCTGTTACGGGAAATTCTTAAACAAGACCGCTTGGTGCCGCTCGACAGCTTGTTTCAACTGGCCTGGCTGATTGCCTTTAATACCGGTTTGCTTGATCAGGCGGAACTCAAGGATATAAAAATCTGGCTTGATCATATTGAAGAAGGCATTAAATCCACGACCCTAACCCTGGACAGCAGTTCGGAACAATGGCAATCGGCAATCCGTGATTGTCTAGGCTTTAACTCGCAAGCTTCCACATGAGCCAAAGCCACGAACTGCAGCTGCATATCACCAAATTGGAGGAGATACGCAGCATCCTTAATTCCATGAAAAACCTGGCCTTGATTGAAGTGCATAAACTGGTGCGCTTTCAAACCCTGCAAAGCCAGGCCGTCGCCGTTATTGAACAGGCCGCCGCCGACTTGCTGGATTTCTACCCGCACCTGGCAATAGCCAGTGATAATGCCCGCTCGATTTGTCTACTGATAGGCGCAGAGCGCGGCTTTTGCGGTGATTTTAATGAGAACGTGATCGACGCCAACGATGAACAAACAACTGCCGAGATTATCGCCATTGGCGGTAGGCTGGGTGGCAAACTGGCCGAGGATAAAGCTATACAGATAATCGCCGGTGCCAATGTGGCAGAAGAAGTGCCGATTATTGTTAACCGCCTGATTGAAAGCATTGCTCCCGGCCAACAGCCTGGAATACGGCTAACAGCTATTTATCACGACAGCGTAACCAACCAAATTGCCCGGCGCCAACTGCTGCCGCCCTTCCCACGGCAAACAGCACAATCACCGCGCTACCCTCATCCGCCGGTACTCAACTTAACGCCCGATGTATTTTTCCCTGAGCTGCTTAGCCATTACCTGTTTGCCGTGCTGCATGAAATTCTTTACATATCGCTCACCGCAGAAAACCATCGCCGCTTACAGCATTTGGAAGGCGCGGTAAAACACCTGGATGATGAAACCGTAACTCTTAAGCGAAAATCGCAAATCTATCGCCAGGAAGAAATTACCGAGGAGATTGAAGTGATACTGCTGAACGCGGAAAACCTTTAAGGTCAGCTAGGATAGAAATGGCCTTGTCGCTTCATATACTTTTAATACCACCAAACGTTCAAAGCAGCTAACTTGGCATTTTGCCAGCCATATCCAACGCCGCGGCTGTAACTTTGAAACCTTCAAAAGAAACCTCGACTATATGACTCTCGCTCCTTAAATTTATCGCAAATAGACAGCTTTAAACCGCGCCAGCACCTTATCACCCGCCAGGAAAATCAATTGTCCGTTATCGATACGGTAGCTGGTAGTAACGCTGAGCATTTTTAACACCTGACTTTCGAGTTCCATGAGCGGTGCTTCACAAGCCATCATGGTACCGGCCATCTGCGTGAACTTTAGGTTGTTGCCATCTTTGACATAAGCGCCCATAAATTGATTGCAACCGCTGAAACCACTAGCCCTGGAACCTTCGCTAGCCAAGGTTATCCGCACCTCGCGTTGTTGCGTCGCAGCTAACGCAACCTTATCTCCCTCTAACTCTATCAGTTTCCAGTACGTGTCTGTTAACGAAGCGGCATTGCTGTTTTTATCCTGTTCCAGGGAACTACAGGTTGCTCCGGGCTGTGAACCGTCAAATCGATCGACCACAATTTGCTCGATTGGCGGCCCTTCCATTGCGGGAAGAACCTCCAACCGACCATCAAAGTTAATTAACAGCGGTGCTGCGGGCGCACTGCGGACCTGCAAATAGTTGCGTTCCATAGCCAGATAATCGCCAAGTGTTGCAACAGGCCAGCGTAAGCCGCTGGCGCAATCAGTAAATGTTGCCGCATCCGCCATGTAACTAAACTCGCCATGCCAGTGCAGCGATTCGGTAATCGGGTCAACCAGCGCGGTGCGTCGCAAGTCTTGGTTGGCTGGCGATGTAATTGGTTGCCCCAAACGATCAAGCTGGCGCAAGGTGTCACTATCTATTACTTCCAACAAAGACAACTCCGAACCGCTAAGCAGAGTAAGTCGTTTAGAGCTTGCATCTGTCGACCAGCGCCCGAGTTCTGTAAACGTGCCATCAGGTTTGCCCTGATAAATGCGGCGTAAGCGATATAGGCCATCGGCACGTAAGGTGAGGGTTTGTTCAATGCCGCTGCAATCGGCGCAGGGCGTAACACCGACAAAGGTGGCAGGCAACGCAACGAGTGCATTCTTCGAAACCGGCGCTGGCGTTTTAGATGCTGGTTGAACAGCATCAAGCAACAAATCAATGTGACTGGGGGCATCTCGAGTTAACACAGCATAGTGTCGCGTAGTTGTGAATCGAAGCACCCCGTTCACCGATATGGTCGCTCGTATAGCATATCGGTGACTTGGATCGATGCGTGTATAAGGAACCTGTAGCGAAAACGGGATGGGCACTTGGCGTGGGCCGAAAGGCTCATGAACCTCAGCTAGCACCGCTGCGGGTTTATCGGCTTGAGACACATCTTCGACGCGAACCGTGAGTACCGCATCAGGCGGCATTGCGATACGCTGGCGATAAGCGGCGCTACCATTGATAGAAACAGCCTCAGCCGTTGGTTGGGCATAAAGATGGTTCGCCGGAAAAACCACAAATAGAGCTATCAGCCACAGAACGGTAAATATCAGCTTACTCATCGAATTAACTCCAAAATAGAATACTTTTCAGGATCATAGCGAAAAACCGGCAGCCCAGACAGCATGAAAAATTTGCAGTTAAACGAGTTGTCTTGTTTCGATAAAAAAAACGTTTAATAAGACACAAAACAAACTGTCGCCATTTTTCATTGAACGGCCGGGAAGAAATCCAGCCGTCATTATTTTGGCAGAAAACGAGGCATGTCTGTCGTTGTGTAAAAACCGGCAATGGAGGAGCATGTAAATTAATTCGGACATTCAAAAAAACAAGACTCTGACATTTTTGTTAGATCATGGAAGGAGTTTTTAGTCGCGATACACGATTTCTACGTAAGGAGGATTAATGACTACCCCTTTTGTGCCCCCATCAGATCATCGGAGTCCGCAGGTTCGTGTAACGAAAATAAGACCTGTCGGTATTGTCACCTACCCGGGCGTTGAGATTCTTGATCTTACCGGCCCGATGGAAGTATTTGCTTTCGCTAATCATGGCTTGCAGCGATCTGGCGTGTGTAGTGAATTGGCCTATCCAATGGAAGTGTTAGCGGCAAAGCCTGGGCCGATAACGACATCATGCGGTCTACAGATTATCGCCAATAAAGCTTATAGCGATGTCCATGATGGTATCGATACCCTGCTGATTGCAGGTACTCCGGAGGTGGATTGTCTGTTGTGCGATCCGGCATTACAAGATTGGGTTCGATCCATAGCGCCCCGGGTCAATCGACTTGCGTCAGTTTGCACAGGGGCTTTTCTACTCGCGGAAAGCGGTCTTTTGGATGGTCTTCGGGCGACCAGCCATTGGGACTATTGCGCTCGCTTGGCGCGTGATTATCCATCGATTACCGTTGAGCCGGATCGGATCTTTGTGCGCGATGGCTTTATTTCAACATCAGGCGGCATCACTTCCGGCATTGATATGGCGCTAGCGATGGTGGAAGAAGATTGGGGAAGTGAGCTGGCTTTGCTGGTCGCGCGTTATCTGGTGGTGTTTCTCAAGCGACCGGGCGGCCAGTCCCAGTTCAGTGCCTACCTAACCAGTGAGGCGCACCGTCCTGAGCTTAAAGATTTACAAGCCTGGATCATGATGCATTTAACCGAAGATTTGCGCGTCGAAACACTGGCAGAGCGCATGTGCATGAGCCCAAGAAATTTTGCACGTTTTTTCTTAACAGAAACCGGCATGACACCCGCAAAATTTGTCGAAATGGCTCGGATTGATGCCGCTCGACATTATCTGGGCAGCACCAAGTTAACCATTGAGGCCGTGGCAGAAAAATCCGGTTTTGTGGATACTGAACGCATGCGGCGTGCTTTTATTCGCCACCTAAACGTTAATCCGCAAAGTTATCGCGACCGTTTCGGTAGCGCTAATCCATATTCAATCAAAGCGGCGTAGAGGCTAAAAAACCAACCATTTTCCTTAAAAGTGTTGTTTATAACTCAGGATTTAAGCTAGGAGAAATTTATGCGTATTCTACTCATTTCAACAGCATTTTCCGGGTTAACACAACGCTTTTATACGGAACTGGAAGATGCCGGATTTTTAGTCTCAGTTGAATTACATTCCGGCGACATTGCGCAATTATTAGAAGGCGTGTCGTTATTCAAACCGGATTTGATACTGTGCCCTTTTTTAACAAAGCGCCTGCCCAAAGAAATTTATGAGAACTATAAATGTCTCATCGTTCATCCCGGCATTAAGGGCGATAGAGGTCCGTCCTCTTTGGATTGGGCTATTCAGAATGGCGAGCCGGAATGGGGGGTGTCTTTGCTGGAAGCAGCTGATGAGATGGACGCCGGCGCTATTTGGGCGAATAAAACTTTCCCCATGCGCCAAGCAACCAAAAGCAGTATTTTCTATCGCGAAGTGACGCAAGCGGCAATCGATTGTCTATGGGAAGTTTTAAGCTATTTTGATGCCCCGGACTTTAAACCGGACGTGCAGGATTACCGTAAGCCGGGCTATACAGGCAAATTACAACCGTCAATCAAACAAGCCGATCGCGCCATTAACTGGAAGATTCATAAAACCGATGAAATTTTAAGACGCATTAACGCCGCTGACGGCAGTCCCGGTGTGTTGGATGAAATTTACAGCAAACCGGTTTTTATTTTTAATGCCCATAAAGAAAGCCATTTAACCGGGAAACCAGGTGAGATCATCGCAACAGCCAATCATGCCATTTGTCGGGCAACCGTCGATGGCGCCATCTGGATTGGGCATTTACAACCGAAATTGGCATCCGGCGCCAAAGGTATAAAACTGCCGGCAACTTTAGTTTTAAAAGACTTAATGCCCAAGACAGTTTCTTCACTAAAAGCGCTGCTATCAAAAACCATCAAACACATTGATATTGACTACACCAAACCGGGACGGCAACTGCCTTGCCAGGAAATATGGTACGAATTAGACGCTGCTGCCGCTTATCTGTATTTTCCTGTTCACAATGGCGGCATGAGCACTGAGCAATGCCGACTTTTGTTGACGGTTTATCAGCATGTCGCAACCTTGCCTGTCAAAGCGATAGTGTTAATGGGCGGTGAAGAATGTTGGTCAAACGGCATTCATCTTAATCATATTGAGGTCGCGGCAAGCCCTGCCGATGAATCCTGGCTAAATATCAATGCCATTGACGACCTTATCCATCAAATTATCACTACCCTGGACAAATTAACGGTATCCGCGCTTGCCGGCAGTGCCGGTGCCGGCGGCGCAATCATGGCGTTGGCGGCTGACAAGGTATTTGCCAGGGAAGGCGTAATTTTCAATCCGCATTATAAAAACATGGGCGAACTTTATGGCTCAGAATACTGGACCTATTTATTGCCCAAGCGTGTCGGCCAAGAAATGGCCACTTCATTAACTGAGCAGCGCTTACCTATTAGCGCCAAAAAGGCTTGGCAAATAGGCATGTGCGACACGGTATTGGATAAAAATCATAAGATTTTTGCCGCCCAAGTTAAACAGCTGGTCAATGCCTTGGTTACCGATAGTGAAGCATTAAGACAGTGTTTAACAGCCAAAGCTAAAACCCGTTGTTATGACGAATCATTAAAAGCATTAGCGACTTACAGGCAATTCGAATTAACGCAAATGTATGCAAATTTCTATGGCAATGAGCATTACCACAGTGCCAGACAACAGTTTGTTTATAAGACCAGCAACGACAAAACAACGCCTGCAAACATAGCCAACCATCGTCAGCAAAAGGGACAAACCAAAAAATTATCGCCCGGAAGTATGTACCACTTTGTTTGGCAGGATTTTTACCAAATGAACGATGCTGTAATCGATAACCAGCATCAAGAATTATTTAATTTGGCTAATCAGTTGGTCTCTTCTGTAAACAGAGAAGAGTTGACCAAAAACATTCAACTGATAGTTCATCATGTAAAAGAACACTTTAATGCTGAAGAAGAATTGATGGAGCAGTTAGCGTTTAAAAATTATAAAGGCCATGCAAGGGAACATAGTGTGATGTTGGAAAAATTAGCTGAGATCGATCAAAAAATAACCAATGATGACTGGAAACAAAACGATATTCAGGAGTTTATGGATAAGTGGGGTAATCACATTATTAATTCTGACATGGCGTTTAATGTTTACCAGAAAAAACAAGAACTTGAAAACGCTTTTCTTTAACATTACCTAGAATAAAACTACTATAAAATCCATTTGTATAAAGACTATCAAGTAATAATTAAATAAACGACCTGTTATATTAATGTGGGAGTTAAAGCAATGAACAAATATACGGTAAATTTTATATGTAAAAATAAAAATGGCCAGAATGTTGTCAGAAGCGAGGAGTTTTTTTGGATTGGCATCAATGAAGTAATTGAAATTATTAAGCTGGAATGGATTGGCTGGGATATTGAAATTATATGGGCTGGAATTAGGCCAACTAATGACATGTAGAAAATAAATATTTAATATAAAAATTTAAAATTCGTTATACATTTTTTATCGCCTAGCAAACATCGGTTTATTACTGAATGAGAGATAATATTAATATGGATACTAAATATCTATATGTGATGGGCTCTGAATCGGGTGTGGGAAAAAGTACGGTATGTATGGGCATCTTGGCGCAATTATTAGCAGCTGGTTTTAACGCCGGGCAATTGGCCTACATAAAACCAGTGACTCAGTGCATTGCAAAACAGCCAGTCGCTATATTCTGCAAACAAACCAAAGTGCCCTGCATAAACATAGGTAATCTGGTGTTTAAATCCGGCTTTAGCAGAGACTTTATTGACGGTTTAACGAAGCCTTGCGATGAATTACTGGCGGACAGCGTGGCTTCGATACTCAGTATTGGTAAGGACAAAGAGGTTGTTATTATCGACGGTGTTGGCGATCCTTCAGTGGGTAGCGTCGTGGGTGTATCCAATGTCGATGTGGCGTTATCACTGCCTTGCAGCGTTATTTTTGTCGGTAAGCCGGGCATTGGCGCGGCCATAGACGACACCGTGCTATGCGTATCCTTTATGCGATATAAGGGCCTCTCAAACGTTGGCATTATCTACAATAAAATTCCGCTTGTAGCGTTAGCTGAAATACAAAAATATGTAACAAAAAGATTACCGGAATTATTGCCTGACATAACCTTATTGGGTTTTATAGGCGAACACCAAGTTATAGATGCGCGCTGGATAGAGAATAGTGGCGACTGGTTTAATTCATATATAGATCGTCAAACCTTGCTCTGCAATTGGCTTGGCATCACTGGCCACGGTTTAAGTTAATTAGAAGGAAGGCTGGTGAAAAATGACATCGAGTCCGGAAATACGCAAACCTCAGCATCAGGCCTACAAACTTGGCATTATCATCGGCCTGATTAGTCTGGCTGTGTTGCTGTTACCTGACTATGATAATTTTCATACTCGTGGCCCGATGAATAGCGGGCATGACACCATTAAGTGCGAGTCCTGTCATCAAGATGCGCCCGGCAGTTACCGTCAACAAATTCAGGCAAACCTGCGCTATGCGCTTGGCTTACGAAAACGCATAGCGCATTTCGGTCATCAAGCCGTCAGCAATGAAAATTGCCTGAGTTGCCACGAGCGTCCTAATGACCGGCATCCGGTCTATCGTTTTCTTGAGCCGCGCTTCCTCAAAGCCAGAGAAAACCTCGGCCCCCAGCAGTGTGTTTCCTGCCATACCGAACATAAAGGACAACGGGTCACGCTCCCGGAAATAGGTTATTGCGTGAACTGCCACAAGCAAACCAAGCTCAGAAAAGACCCGTTGGATGTGCCGCATGACCGGTTAATCGCACTGAAGCGCTGGGAAAGTTGTCTGGGTTGCCACGATTTTCATGGCAACCACCTCATGAAAACATCAAAGACAGTTGAACAAATCATTCCGGCTGAAAAAATTCGGGCGTATTTTCAAGGCGGCCCATCGCCCTACGGAGATGAACGCCGCTACACAGCCAAAAAGGAGGCTAATTATGATGAGTAAAAACTTCTGGATTACGTTGTTTTCCTTTGGCTGTCTGGGTATTTACCTGTTCGTCAGCGCGCCGCCATTGCTGGATGATAAGAAAACCGAGCAGGCGACTATTCCTGTGGAACAAATGTTCACCCTGTTGCAAGCGGAAAACGCCGCAGCACGGGCGATATGGACCCAAGAAATCGTCGGCGAAGGTAAAAAATCCGGCCTTAAATTTGATGAACATTGGCGCGATGCCGATTTGGAAGCAGGGCCATTACCGGCACTTTTTTTGCGCGAGACGGCAAAAAGTATGGAAAAAAGCCCGCTGCGGCTGAGTTTATTTTTGGGATCGGATTATCCAATCAGCCCCAGCAACCGCTTTGAAGGCTTGCAGCAGGAGAAATTTCAAATTCTGCGCCAGTCGCAACAGCCACAGTTTTTTTATGTGCCTGATACCGGCTTGCAGACCGGCATGTTTGCCGATATTGCCATCGCGGCACCTTGTATCGAATGCCATAACAAACACCCGCAAGCGCCTAAAAATGATTGGCGCCTGAATGATGTAATGGGGGCTGCGACTTGGATGTATCCGGCTTCGGCAGTGTCGCTGGAAGACATGCTCAAGGCGATCATGGTCCTGCATCGGGGGATACAGGATGCTTACGCGGCTTATTTGGAAAAAGTTAAAACCTTTGCACATCCGCCCGTAATCGGTGAACGCTGGCCGCGCGACGGTTATTACCTGCCCAGCTTGGATGTATTTATGCAGGCGTTTTTACATCGCACAGCTCAACACACCCTCCCTGCTTTAGGTGCATTGAGTAACACCCGTCAGAATAACAAGTTGAAGGATTCCAGTCGTGATACTGCTGAATAAACTCATCACGCTATGGCGGCAAAAAAAACAGATGTCGTCGCCGACAATTAGTACAACAAGTAAACCAGCACGATCCGCGTTCAGCAAAAGCTATTTTGGTCTGGGGCTGGCATTGCTAACTGGGTTTATTTTGCAAGAATTCGCTCATTTCAGCTGGCAGTGGTTGGCGCAATTGCAGGCGGATAACGCCTACAAGCAGTTTTCAGGCTTTGTGTTAGTCGGTTATCTGGCGATCCAATGGCGCTGTTCGATACTGCGCAACCAAGGGTTTATGCAACAAGCGGCAAAACTGCTAAATCAACATAAACTGCTAGGGGCTTTAGCGCCGGTATTTTTCTATGCGCATGCCCAGCACATTGGCTACGCATACTTGCAAGTATTGAGCTTGGTGTATTTCGCCCTTTTTCTTACCGGGCTATGCAATGTTGAAATTACCGGTATTCACAAACAGTGGTTTCGAAGAATATGGCTAACAGTGCATGTCGGGCTGGCAACAAGTCTGGTATTTTTGCTGGGTTATCACATATTTATCAGCTATGCCTATTAGTGATGAGGGCAACATAAACTTCAAAATATCTTAATTATCTGTTTGTTGGCTTGCATCACGATCAATCGCTTCCACCATCCCATACACCACCAGCCGTGAAAGAAATAACAATTTGTGCGCTGAACGCGTGTATAACCAAACGCTACCTTCCTGCCTTTAACATCCTGCCGGTAAACTCGAACCTCAATAAAGTGATGATCACAACAATCCGCGATCCAGATAGCTACATTCCAGCAGCCGGAGGCATTACCGAGGTCCAGCGGCAAGAAACGTTGCTGATAACAGGTGCCTTGCAGAATGCCATTCTTAACAGCGCTAATTTTTCAAGTATCGCGACAGACGAGAAAGGCGTTATTCAGATATTCAATGTCGGCGCGGAACGCATGCTGGGTTACGCAGCCGTTGACGTGATGAATAAGATTACGCCAGCCGATATTTCTGACCCGCATGAATTGATCGTGCGAGCCAAAGCGCTCAGCGCAGAACTTGACACTTTAATTACTCCGGGCTTTGAAGCGTTGGTGTTCAAAGCTTCACATGGCATTGAAGACATCTATGAACTGACCTATATCCGCAAGGATGGCAGCCGATTCCCTGCAGTGGTATCGGTCACAGCGCTACGCGATGCTCATGGCGGCATTATCGGCTATCTGTTGATCGGCACCGACAATACTGCACGTAAACAGATCGAAGCGGAACAAAAGCAACTGGGACAGCGTCTGCGAGACTTTCAGTTCTACACGCGCTCCTTATTCGAATCAAACATTGATGCGCTAATGACATCCGATCCGGAAGGCATTATTACCGACGTCAATAAACAAATGGAGTCGCTGACAGGCTGCACGCGTGATGAATTGATCGGCGCCCCGTTTAAAAATTACTTTACCGATCAGGAGCGAGCTGAGGCGGCCATCAATCTGGTACTCAGCGAAAGAAAGGTCATCAATTACGAACTTACCGCACGCGCCAGAAATGGCAAAGAGACCGTGGTCTCTTACAATGCAGCGACCCTCTACGATCGGGATAGAAGGCTGCAGGGCGTATTTGCTGCAGCCCGCGACATCACCGAACGCAAGCAAGTAGAGGAAAAACTGCTTATTAGCGACATTGCACTAAAAGCCATTTCACAAGGTGTAATTATCACTAACTCAGATCAAAGCATTCTCTCTGTCAATGACGCATTTGTGTCTATTACCGGCTACAGTCAGGAGGAAATCGTAGGGCAAAACTGTCGATTTCTTCAAGGGCCGCTCTCCAATCCGCAAGTTATAGATGCGATGCGCTTAGCCATTAAAAATGCGACTGATTTTTCCGGAGAAATTCTTAACTACCGCAAAGACGGCACTACTTTTTGGAATTATTTAACGATCTCACCTGTCCGCGACGATCTAGGTAAGTTGGCACACTTTATCGGCGTTACTCGCGACATTACAGAGAATAAATTGATGGAGGACCAAGTACGACAGCTGGCGTTTTACGATCCGTTGACTAAATTGGCCAATCGTCGCTTGCTTAATGACCGATTAAGTCAGGTTATGAACTCCAGTAAACGCAGCGCTTGCTATGCTGCATTGATGTTCCTTGATCTGGATAACTTCAAGCCACTTAATGATACGCACGGGCATGTAGTGGGCGATTTACTGTTAATTGACGCGGCCGCCAGAGTAAAAAATTGTGTGCGTGAGGTTGATACGGTGGCACGTTTTGGCGGTGATGAGTTTGTGGTGATGCTCAGTGAATTGGACGTTGATCAAGCCGCATCCAAGTTGCAAGCTCTTAACATTGCCGAAAAAATCCGCGCCTCGTTGTTTAAACCGTATTTGCTAGACATTAATAAAGATGATGAAGCTGAGGCAACGGTTGAGCATCATTGCTCCGCAAGCATTGGCGTGGTGGTATTTCTTAACCACGAAGGCAGTCAAGACGAACTTCTTGAGATGGCCGATACGGCAATGTATCAAGCCAAAGAGGATGGCCGAAATCAGATTCGATTTTATGCAGAAGAGATTTGAACTGCTGTCATGTGGAAATTGCTTTGACGGGTTTGGATTGGCCTGAAGGCTGCAAAGCGATTCACATAGCAATCTGCCATAAAATCAAGCTCTGAGCCTGACGGTGGAATGAGTCGTTAGGCTACAGATAGTTCGAAAAGCTTCCATTGACTAAGGAACAATGATTACGTGCGTAATTACGCGCGGCGTATTCTTGAAGAAGGTGTAATCACTGACCCAGCGAGTCGCGTCGACGTCTACGCTAGCTTTTACAAAGACAAGTATTAGCAATACTCGGATATTGGCATTCCTAGCGTAAAACCGACTAAGACCATCCAGTGTCTTCACCACTTCTCTTTTCTTTGAATCGCTATCTATGAATTTCATTTCGATAACGAGCTTACTATCAAAGAGATTGAAGTCTGCGATCTTGTCTTGATCATCATATCGAATGGTGACTTCCTCACGGCCAACACTAGGAATCCAAGGTTTCATTACTGAGTAGAAGAGGTTCTGGCAGTCGTATTCAGATGCCAGATTAACGGTCCATCCATTTTTGGCATTGCCTCGCTGTCCCAAATCAGACGAACGCAAAACCATCCGCTTTGCAACTTCCGTAATCATTGCGGTTGCTTTATCAATCGTATCGCCAATGTACGGGTAGGAGGGTAGACCTGAGTGCTCAGCCCGCTTGATGATCGTCTGCCAACTTAATTCATTAACTGACGCATTGGGGAGGCATGTTGGAGCGAAATCCACGAAGGCACTGGTTTCAAAAAACCAATCGAAGGGAACGTTTTGGAAGCCGCTCGCTTTGTCCCACATGAGAACGGCATCAAGGCGTTTAGTAAGTTCATCAAAAGAATCGGCGTAGACAAAGCTGTCATTCAAACAACTAATGGCATGGCCACCAGTGGCTATGAAGAAATCCAATGCAGAGCAATGCTTCATAGCAAAATCTCTTAGCTCGCTTGACCTAACATGATTCCCCGACGATACACCTACCAAGATGTCGCAATCAGATCTAGTGCTTCCGGTTTCATATGCTCTAGAGCCAAAGAGGTACAACGAAGCTATCTTTGGTTGAGCTGTAACCAGCGCATCGAGCAAAGCCTTTAGGTTGTGTTTGATTATGTCCATTGGGTAATTTCGTTAAGGCATAACCTCATCTGTCCAATAATCCTGAGTGCATTTGTCGCATAACCCCAATTGTTTATGTTTAAGTAATTGTTTCCGTAGCTATCCATAAATTTAACGCCCAATAGTGGTGTTGAAAAAAAGACATTTAGGGTTCATTGGCGGTTATAAATTCAAAAGCCGTTAACTTAATTATCCAACTCACTCGCCTGTAAAAACGCCACCATGTCTTCATTCTCAACCCAGCGATAAATTTCCTCTACCGCTAACTTAAAATCCAAGGATTCAAACCAAACTTCATCGCCTAAAAAATAATGATTGGATACCCAACCCGATGAACGCCTGCACACTTCCACATCGACAAAATCCTGCTCAATCAGCACATATTCTTGAACACTCGGCAATGATGAATAAGCCACGCGCTTAATGGTTTCATCCGTGCGCCGCGTGGATTTGGACAGCACTTCAACTACCAAAATTGGCGATTCGGTGTAATAAGGGTTGTCGGTTTTATCCTCGCAAACCACCATGACATCAGGATAAAAAAAATCAGCGCCCACTTTGACTTTAACGTCTGAGCCAAACGGGCGACATGGCGTTCCTCTTAATTGTTGATGTAAGCCTACCAACACATTACCCGCAATACTTTGATGATTTTTACTTGCGCCTGCCATTGCGTAGACATCACCATCAATATATTCATGCTTGGCTTCGGCAAGTAATTCACCGGCTAAATAATCATCTACGCTGATAAGCTGTTTGGTTTTAATGACTGCGCTCATAGTCTTAACCCCTCGGAATGTTCAGTCGCCTATTCTTCTCTGCGAAATTCGCCTTCTAACACATCAGCCTGACGAGGCTTTGCGCCGTATACAGAACCATCCGGTTGGACCAGATAATTTTCAATTACGTATTGCGCTATTTTTCTTCTGACATTGGGAATCAGACAGGCGAAGCCTAAGGCATCGGTGAAAAATCCTGGGGTTAACAATAACGCGCCGCCGACCAGAATAATCGGGCCTTCAACCATTTCATAAGCGGGAATGGCACCTTGCGCCAGACTTTCTTGAAAGCGTTTAAATGTTGCCAAGCCTTGCTGTTTTAATAAGTAAGTACCGAGTACCGCAGTAAACACCACCAAAAATATGGTCGGGAGCACGCCGATTATCCCGCCAACCAGCAACAGCAGGTAAATTTCCGCAAACGGGATGATCAATACGCACAAAAACAAAATCTGGATATTCTTCATTTGAACTCTCTTAGGCTGAAATATTGTCACAATATAAAGGCATTATTAGCCAAACTCTAGGATAATATCGGCAAGTTAGTTTTAGATAAAAACGATAGTCAGCTCATGCAAATAATCTTCTGCACCTGCCCGGACAACAGCACGGCAGAAAAAATTGCCCGCTGGCTGGTTGAAAATCAGCTTGCCGCTTGCGTTAATATTGTGCCTGGAATTACTTCTATTTATGCCTGGGAAGGCCGGATTGAATCCGCTCAAGAACATCTGCTGATCATCAAAGCCAGTAGCCTGAATTATCAAGCTATTGAAACTGCGATACAGCAACACCATCCTTACCAACTGCCTGAAATTATTGCGCTGCCGGTTGAGCAGGGCTTGCCGGAATACTTAAACTGGATTGAATCATGCCATTCGTCAAACTGATTTTTTTGACCTTATTATTTTTTGTTGGTGCCGCAAATGCGCTGGACAAAAACGAGCCGTTGCCACCGGATGAGGCATTTAAAATTTCTGTAAAAGCAATCAGCGATACTCAGCTTGAAGTGTCATGGGACATTACCGAAGGCTATTATCTGTATCGGGATAAATTGCGTTTTGAATCAAAAACAGCGCAAATACCCACTGTTACCCCAGAACTTCCGGCAGGCCAAACTAAACATGATGAGTTTTTTGGCGACATGGTCATTTATAGAAATAAGCTGATCGTACCGCTGACTATCGCCAATGCTAGCAGTGCCACATCACTGCAATTATTTGTGCAGTATCAAGGCTGTGCCGACCAAGGTATTTGTTACCCTCCGCAAAAGAAGACTTTAGATATAACACTGCCGGCGTCGGCATCGTCATCACCAGTTGCAGCCAGCGCCGATCCTTTGGCGCAATTGGTTAAAAATGCCGCGGCGTTAAAACTTAATTTATTTGAAGATGAGCTATTAACGGCCGAACAGGCATTTGAATTTTTTGCCACAGTAAAAGACCATAATACTCTGCACTTAAGCTGGAAAATCGCCCCTGGCTATTATCTTTACCGCGAAAAAGTTCAGCTCTCATTGATTAACGCTCAATCTGTCCAATTAGGGGCTTACAATCTTCCGCACGGCACACCCAAGCAAGATGAAGCTTTCGGCCAAGTGGAAGTTTTTCATGATGGATTGGATGTCGATGTAGCTCTCAATCGAACCGACAGCGCTGCTCAAACTATCAATTTACAGGCTAAATTTCAGGGCTGTGCCGATCGCGGGGTATGTTATCCGCCGATAACTCAAAACGTCAGTCTGTCGCTGCCGCAAACCATTGCCGTCAGCCCATCAAGTAATATAGCAGCGCCGCTTTCCGAACAAGATCAAATTGCCAAATCGTTGCATCAAGATAGTTTGGCACTGACCTTACTCAGCTTTTTGGGATTTGGTTTATTGCTGGCTTTTACTCCGTGTATTTTCCCGATGATCCCGATTTTATCTGGCATCATCGTCGGCCATGGTCATAAAGTAACCACTTGGCGTGCATTTATGCTTTCCCTGGGGTATGTGCTGGCTTCAGCGGCGGCTTACACAGTATTCGGTGTCTTGGCGGCTTTATTTGGCAGTAACTTACAAGCCACTTTTCAACAGCCGTGGATTATTGCAGTGTTTAGCAGCATTTTTATTGTGCTGGCTTTATCGATGTTTGATTTTTACCAGCTGCAACTGCCCGACTCGATTAGAGCCAAACTGCATAATTCCAGCGAAAAACACCGTGATGGCTCGATGTGGGGAGCCATCACCATGGGCGCATTGTCATCATTGATCGTTGGACCCTGTGTTGCAGCGCCTCTAGCTGGTGCGTTGATTTATATTGGTCAAACCGGCGATGCGGTATTAGGTGGCAGCGCGCTGTTTGCCATGGGTTTAGGCATGGGTTTGCCGCTATTATTGCTGGGAGCATCGGCTGGAAAACTGCTGCCCAAAGCAGGCAATTGGTTGAACGCCACTAAAGTAGTTTTTGGCGTAATGATGCTGGCAATGGCGGTGTGGATGCTAAGCCGCATTCTGCCTGCTACTGTCACCATGATGCTGTGGGCCATGTTGTTAATACTTCCGGCTATTTACTTAAGCGCTATCGATCCGCTGCCCGAAGGCAGTTCGGGCTGGCGCAAATTATGGAAAGGTCTAGGCCTAATGATGTTGGCTTATGGTTTATTGCTGCTGATTGGCGTAAGTATGGGCAATAACAACCCGCTAAAACCTTTGCAAGGTTTCAACGTAAACGGTCAGAACCCTGTCGCAGATTCAAAAATTGCTTTTGCAAAAGTAACTTCGGTGACTGACTTAACCAATAAAATCCAACAAGCTAACGCTAACAACCAACCCGTCATGCTGGATTTTTACGCTGACTGGTGTATCTCTTGCAAAGAAATGGAAACCTACACTTTTGCGAATTCCTCAGTAAAACAAGCTTTGGCAAATTTCGTGGTACTGCAAGCAGATGTCACTAATAACACTGATGATGACCAAGCCTTGCTGGCGCATTTCAATCTGGTAGGCCCGCCGGGCGTGTTGTTTTTCGGTCTGGATAGCCAAGAAAAAACCGCACACCGCGTCATCGGTTATCAAGATGCACAAACCTTTATTCAAACCTTACTCAGAATTAAATAATGAAACAAAGCACTTTAATAATTATCGCTGCCGCCATCGTCGCTTTAGCTGCAGGGTTTGGTGTCAAACAATTGTCCTCACCAACTTCGTTAGTCAACCAATCCAGTCAGGTTCCGCTACCGGAATTTAGCCTCCCAGACCTTGCAGGCCAGCAACATAATATCAACGAATGGCAGGGAAAAATCCTGGTAATCAACTTTTGGGCGACTTGGTGCCCACCGTGTATTAAAGAAATTCCCGAATTTATCTCGCTACAGCAAGCGTATGCAGATAAAAATGTTGTTTTTATAGGCATCGCCATAGATGACCATGATGCAGTCAGCAAATTCATCACCAACAAACCGATCAATTATCCTATCTTACTGGCCAACGAGGACGGCGTTGCACTGAGCCGCAAGCTCGGCAATCTGGCTGAAGCCCTACCTTTTACCATCGTCGTTGACCAACAAAGCCACATTGTTTCTCAACACCCCGGCGAATTTTCCAAACAACAATTGCAAGGCATCATAGACACTTTAGTAAAATGACACTTACAAGAAACATGGCTACTTAGTCAGCAAACGAGGATATTCTGTCGCTAACATGCACTAAAAGCATATTATCTGGACAAAACCCTACAGATTCGGCAAAATTGCCGCTGTTTTGCTCCTTAACCCTGCTGAAAGACATAGATGGCGACTATTACCGTACTCAATGGGCCCAATTTAAACCTTCTAGGTATTCGTGAACCCGACCATTACGGAACCAAAACGCTTGCTGACATTCAATTTTCACTGGAACTTGAAGCCGCTAAATTAGGGCATCAGCTCAACTTTCATCAGCACAACGCAGAGCATGCCATTGTGGAGCTGATTCATCAGGCTTACCACACGCAAGTTGACTTCATCATCATCAACCCGGCTGCCTTCACGCATACCAGTGTCGCTATCCGTGATGCGTTGTCGGCAACAAAAATCCCCTTCATAGAGGTTCACTTATCCAACGTCCACGCACGGGAACCTTTTAGAAAGCATTCCTATTTTTCAGATATTGCCCAAGGCGTTATCTGCGGCTTAGGTGCAACAGGATATGAACTGGCTTTAACTGCCGCCCATCAGATACTTTCATTACGAGACGATAACCATGGACATTAGAAAAATAAAAAAACTCATCGAAATTATCGAAGAATCCGACATTGCCGAATTGGAAATCAAAGAAGGCGAGGAGTCTATTCGCATTAACCGTTATTCAGCAGCACCTGCTACCGTCACTTATGCGGCCGCACCTGCACCTGTTGCCGCACCAAGCAACACCACCGCTGACAAGCCTGCTGAAGAAAAAATCAATGGCCATGTCGTTAAATCACCAATGGTCGGCACTTTTTATCGCGCCGCTTCTCCTGGAACCCGCGTGTTTGTAGAAGTCGGCCAGTCTGTTTCTGCTGGCGAGACATTGTGCATCATTGAAGCCATGAAAATTCTTAATCAGATCGAGTCCGACAAAAGCGGCACCGTCACTAAAATTCTGGTCGAAAATGCCCAGCCGGTCGAATACGGCCAACCCTTATTCATCATTGAATAATCAACGGGGGATTCATGTTCGATAAAATTGTTATCGCCAATCGCGGCGAAATTGCCCTGCGGGTATTACGCGCCTGTAGAGAATTAGGCGTTAAGGTAGTTGCTGTGCATTCAGAGGCTGACCGTGATCTTAAGCATGTGCGTCTGGCTGACGAATCGGTCTGCATAGGCCCTGCTGCCTCAGCTGATAGTTACCTTAATATTCCGGCCATCATTAGCGCAGCTGAAGTTACCGATGCTGAAGCTATTCATCCCGGTTATGGCTTTTTATCAGAAAATGCCGATTTTTCTGAAAAAGTAAAACAAAGCGGCTTTGTCTTTATTGGTCCCAATGCTGACACTATCCGCATGATGGGCGATAAAATCTCCGCCAAAAAAGCCATGCTGGCGGCAGGCATTCCTTGCGTACCCGGCAATGGCGATCCGTTAAGCGATGACGACAAAAAGAATCTAAAACTGGCTAGAGAAGTCGGTTATCCGGTCATTATCAAAGCTGCCGGTGGCGGCGGTGGTCGTGGCATGCGTACGGTCCATACCGAAGCAGCCCTGATCAACGCGATTGCGATGACCAAAGCTGAAGCAGCCAACGCATTCGGCAATCCGACCGTGTACATGGAAAAATTCCTGGAAGACCCACGTCACATTGAATTTCAGGTAATGGCGGATTCTCATGGCAATGCTATCCATTTGGGTGAACGCGACTGTTCTATGCAGCGCCGCCATCAAAAAGTGGTTGAGGAAGCCCCTGCCCCCGGCATCACTGAAGAGCAACGCAAACTTATCGGCGAACGTTGCGCTAAAGCTTGCGTAGATATTGGCTATCTAGGTGCCGGCACTTTTGAATTTCTGTACGAAAAAGGCGAGTTTTATTTCATCGAGATGAACACCCGCGTCCAGGTTGAACATCCCGTTACTGAAATGATCACCGGCTTTGACATCGTTAAAGAACAACTGCGTATTGCTGCGGGTGAACGTTTATCGCTGACTCAAGATCAGGTTCGATTTACCGGTCATGCTATTGAATGCCGGTTAAATGCTGAAGATCCCAAAACCTTCATGCCCTGCCCCGGCAAGATAGAACAGTTTCACATGCCCGGCGGCCCAGGCATTCGCTGCGAAACCCATATCTATAATGGTTACAAAGTGCCGCCTTACTACGACTCGATGATAGGCAAATTGATTGCCCATGGCGAAGATCGTAAAAGCGCCATCGCGCGAATGAACACCGCACTTAGCGAAATCATTATCGACGGTATTAAAACTAACATACCGTTACAGCATGACATTATGAATGACAGCGCGTTCGCCGCCGGTGGACAGAACATTCATTATTTAGAAAAGAAGCTGGGTATTTCTTAAAATATCGTCACCAGCAGGGTGAATTCGTTCACCCTGTTTTCCTCTCTTATTCAACACGTACACTATGGCCTGGCAGCAAATTTCCGTTATTACCGATGAAGACAGCGCGCCGAAACTGGCCGATTTCTTCGATTCACTGGGCGCAGTTTCAGTTACCTACATGGATGCTGAAGACGAACCCGTCTATGAACCGGCCATTGGCGAAACAAAAATCTGGAGTAACACCCAAGTTATTGCCCTGTATGAACTTGATGCTGAGCCGGAACTTATAAAATCCAAGGTTTGCCAACAATTTGCCAATGCACCACTGGAGCAATGGCTGATTGAAGATGTCGAAGACCAAGCCTGGGAGCGCGCCTGGATGGAGTATTACCATCCAATGAAATTTGCCGACAAACTCTGGGTTTGCCCGACCGGTCAGGAACAACACGAACCCGGCACGGTATGTCTGATTTTAGATCCGGGTTTAGCATTCGGCACCGGCACCCACCCTACCACTGCGCTGTGTTTGGAATGGCTCGCAAGTCATGACTTAACAGGCAAAACCGTCATCGATTATGGCTGTGGATCTGGGATACTTGCGGTTGCTGCGGTGTTACTGGGCGCTAAAGAAGCTCACGCCGTGGATATTGACCCGCAAGCGATCACCGCGACCCAAGATAATGCTATAAAAAACAGCGTCCAAAATAAAATCCGCTGCTACTTGCCCGAACAATTCAGTGCGTTTGAAGCCGACATTGTCTTGGCTAATATTCTTGCCAAACCATTAATCGAAATGTCCACGCAAATATCCAGCTTAGTAGCCAAAGGCGGCGACCTTGTTTTATCGGGTATTTTGGAAGAACAAGCCGGATCGGTCATGAGCGCCTACCAACCATTCATATCAATGGCAGAACCTGTGCAACAAGAAGACTGGATTCGACTTGAAGGTATCAGGCACTAACCAGAATGTTTACCCGCTGCACCGAATGTCGAACCTTACAAAAAGTGACTACCGAACAGCTAAGAGCTGGCCACGGCATGGTGCGTTGCAAAAAGAAAAAATGTTTGGCTTTATTCAATGCGCTGGAATCCATCAGTGACACTGATAATCTGGAAACACCGATAGCGACAACATCCTGGCTGTCACCCCAAGAAAAGGCACCTGAAAAACCATATTGGCTTATTGGCTCACTAATTGGTTTAACAGTCTTATTTGCCCAATTAAGTTACTTTGAAGGCTTGGCACTACCGCAAAACCCAACATTTCGTCCATGGCTGGAAAAATTTTGTGGGTATTTAACTTGTCAGCTACCCGCTTACCGAAACACCAAGGAATTAACAGTACTGCAAGGCGCGCTAACAACACAAACAGATGAATCTGTCGCTTTCAGCGCTGTTATTAGTAATCAAGCTGCCTTTGAACAAGCTTATCCAAAGCTAAAATTAACATTACTGGACTACGCCGGCTTACCCTTCAGTCAACGCGTGTTCCAACCTTATGACTATTTACCTAAAGAATCCGCCGCGCCGTTTTTGCTATTGCCCGATGCAACCAGTGAAATCAGCCTAAGCCTTGCCGCTCCCAAAACTAAAATTGGCGGCTACACCTTCGAATTTACCGATTAACATGGCATATCCTGAACTTTATCTAAAAAAGAACGAAGACAAACGTCTGCGCAAAGGCCACAGCTGGGTTTTCAGCAATGAAGTCGATACGCAACGCTCACCCCTGGAGCAGTTCACTGCAGGCGACTTGGTACAAATCATCGGTGCCGACGGCAAAGGTTTGGGCACGGCCTATGTCAATCCTCAAACACTTATTTGCGCCCGCCTACTGTCCAGAAAAGTCAATTTAAAATGTGGCAGTAACTTCTTCAAAGAACGTTTGAGCAATGCCCTAAGCTTGCGCGAAAAACTTTTTCCCAAGCCGTATTATCGCCTGGTCTATGGCGAAAGCGACGGCTTACCCGGCATAGTTATTGACCGCTTTGGCCCGGTATTATCAGTGCAAATTACCACTGCCGGCATGGAACAACGCAAAGAGGCTTTGTTTACAGCGCTCATTGATCTTCTCAGCCCCGAAGCCATCATTCTTAAAAACGATAATAGTCAGCGCCAATTAGAAGGTCTGAGCATGGAGTCTGAATTAGCCTACGGCAAGCTCCCAGAACCACTGATTATCGAAGAAAACGGTGCAAAATTTGTCGTAGACATCTTGGGTGGACAGAAAACCGGCTGGTTTTACGACCATCGCAGCAGTCGCGCGCAACTGGCAAGTTTTGCCAATGGTCAACGGGTGTTGGATTTATTTTCTTACACCGGCGCATGGAGCATTCCTGCAGCCATAGCGGGCGCCAGCGAGGTAACCTGTGTTGATGCATCACAAGGGGCGTTAACACTTGCCGAGGAGAATGGCAAACTCAATCAAGTACAGGACAAAATGCGCTTTGTCCGTAGCGATGTATTTGATTTTCTCAAGCAAGCCCGTTTAGACAATGAGCTTTACGATATTATCGTGCTCGATCCGCCTGCACTGATCAAACGCAAAAAAGATTTTAAACAAGGCTACGAAGCTTATCGCCGATTAAATCATCTAGCTTTGCAGGTGTTGTCCAAAAATGGCATATTAATTTCGGCGTCGTGCTCGCACCACCTTAGCCGCGAAAATCTACATGAAATTTTGCGTTCTTCCGGGCGACATATCGACCGACATTTGGTATTTTTCGCTAGCGGCGGTCAAGGTCCAGATCATCCTATCGACCCGGCTGCGCCTGAAACAGAATACCTAAAAACTTATTTTTGCTCCGTCTCTACTAGCTTGTAACCACCAAGGTACTTGTGATGACCACTACTATAAAAAAAACCTGCGCCCTTTGTGGTCAGCCAGTGGAAATCAAAGGCTTCAGTTTAAACACTCGCCAAGGCGAGTTGGCTTTTTGCTGTGCCGGATGCCAAAGTATTTATCAGCTACTTAACGACGATATTTTATCAAGCAACCCTATTAATAATTCTAAAAATCATGAGGATAATAAAAAATGAAAGCATGTGAATCTTGTTCTGGTCGCGTTGAAATCGCCAAAAACTATCAAAAAATTCCTGTGTTGCAACGCGGCATAGGCATGATTCTGATTTACCTGCCCCTGCTTACCTTCCCGTTTGTATTCATCAGTGCTTATTTAACTTACTATCATTTACGCATGATGGGAGCCCAAGACCTCAAAACGCTGTCAGATTTTATTCCTGATCGTGCCAGCCATCGCTATGATTTGAAAAGCCAAATCACCATGAAACCTACTTTTAAGGCCAGCATGGCGCAATCCAAACTGTTCTGGATTTTAAACTGCACTTGGTATTGCCCGGTCAGCGTTGCGCTATTTGAATGGCACGCTTATATGGTCAAAATCGTAGAAAACTGGTGGTGCCCGTTCACCCACGAGAAAAAAGAAGGCTACAACAACGCCAAAATTGATAAATCTTTCTGGCATTTATATCCGGAAGACGTCAACCAACTGACTCCTGAAGATCGCAACAATCCGATCTGGAACGAAGACATCGAGCAAACTACAGAAAAATAAGCGCTAACCATCCCCTATGCATATAGGCCCTTATCAGCTCTCCAACAATGTGCTTTTAGCACCCATGGCCGGAATCACAGACCGGCCATTTCGGGAGCTCTGTAAACAGTTTGGTGCCGGGCTTGCCGTTTCGGAAATGGTGGCCTCCAATCCAGCTTTACAGCACCATAAAAAGACGTTGCAAAAAGCCGATCAAAGCGGCGAAAGTGGTCTGCGCTCAGTGCAGATTTTGGGCACCGATCCTTTGCACATGGCGGATGCCGCAAAAGTAAACGCTGAACGTGGCGCGCAAATTATCGACATCAACATGGGCTGTCCTGCCAAAAAAGTGTGTTCAGTAGCGGCAGGGTCAGCATTATTAAGAGATGAAGCGCTGGTTAAAAAAATTCTCGATGCCGTTGTCACAGCCGTAGATGTTCCCGTGACATTAAAAATCCGTACCGGCTGGGATCTTAGTAATCGTAACGCCGTTGCTATTGCCAAAATCGCCGAAGATGCTGGTATTGCTGCGTTAACAATTCACGGTCGCACCCGTGCCTGTAAATTTACAGGATCTGCCGAGTATGAAACGATCAGACAAGTAAAACAGTCAATCAACATCCCTGTAATCGCCAACGGCGATATTGATACACCAGAAAAAGCTCAAGCAGTCCTTGCTGCAACCGGCGCAGATGCCATTATGATTGGCCGAGCTGCTCAAGGTAATCCATGGTTATTTAAACAAATAAGTCACTTTATTAAACATGGAAAAGCTCTTGAAAAACCAACAGTTATTGAGATTAAACAGACTTTACTAACCCATCTGGATGCAATCCATGGCTTCTATGGCAGTGTCAGCGGTGTTAGAATGGCCAGGAAACATATCGGTTGGTATTTAATGCAACTCGAATTAATCCCTCAGGATTTGAAAAGCAACATCAACCAGGCACAGACGCCATCCGAACAAATAGCGCTGATTCATTCGGCCTTTAACTCTCTTAACTAACGACAGTGCTGCTTAACATGAATGCATCGCCAAAAAGTGCTGACATTATCCCCATAGATAGTAAAAAAAATGTTCCGTTACCGTTATCTGTCTATGTCAGACAAACGGTCGATCTATATCTTTCGCAATTAAGCGGTCATGACGCTGTAAGCTTGCATGCCATGGTCATTAGTGAAGTTGAAAAGCCTCTATTGGAAGCTGCTCTAACTCATTTTGGTCACAATCAAACCAAAGCTGCCAAGGCATTGGGCTTAAGTCGCAGCACATTACGTAAAAAACTGGATCAATACGGCTTGTCGTAAGAAAGTCCTTAAAAAAACAGTTATGTTTTGAGCCTTGAGTATAACCAACGGATCATACACAGTATTTTTAAGACGACTACAACCATACCGGGCTCCCCATAAAGTTTGCCCCACCCCTTTTTAGAATTTCCTCCAAGAGGTTTGCATGAACAAAAAAGTGACCCGTGCGCTGGTCAGTGTTTCCGATAAGTCGGGTATCGTCGACTTTTGCCATGAATTGAGCCAACTAGGGATTGAGCTGTTATCAACCGGCGGCACCGCCAAGACACTCGCTGAACATCAAATCCCCGTTACAGAAGTATCAGATTACACTGGCTTTCCGGAAATGATGGATGGCCGGGTAAAAACCCTGCATCCCAAGGTGCATGGTGGTATTTTGGGGCGTCGGGGGATTGATGATGCGGTGATGAGCGCCAACGGCATTCAGCCTATCGACATGGTCGTGGTTAATTTGTATCCATTTGAACAAACCATCGCCAAGCCCGATTGTGATTTCGAAACAGCGATAGAAAACATCGATATTGGCGGCCCCACCATGATCCGCGCCGCGGCTAAAAATCATGCTGATGTGGCTATTATTGTTAATCCCAGCGCCTATGCCTCGATCATTGATGAGCTTAAAGCTAACGCCAATCAACTTTCTGCGCAAACCCGTTTTAATCTGGCGTTAACCAGTTTTGAACATACCGCACGTTACGATACGGCAATTGCTACTTATTTAAGCAATCTTAGCGGTGAAGTATTTCAGGAAACCTTGAATTTACAGTTTTACCGTAAACAAACCATGCGGTACGGCGAAAACCCGCACCAAAACGCGGCTTTCTATCAAGAAAAAAATCCTGCGTCCGGCACTATCGCCGCTGCGACTCAGCTGCAAGGTAAAGAGCTGTCATATAACAACATCGCCGATGCCGATGCCGCGCTGGAATGCGTTAAATCGTTTGAAAAGCCAACCTGCGTTATCGTCAAACATGCAAACCCTTGCGGTGTGGCAGAAGCAGATAACATTAGCGAGGCTTATGATAAAGCTTATGCCACCGACCCCACGTCAGCATTCGGCGGCATCATTGCCTTCAACCGAGAACTGGATGAAAAAACTGCTGCGGCGATAGTCAGTAGGCAATTTGTTGAAGTCATTATTGCCCCTAGCGTGAGTACCGCGGCGCAAACTGTATTGGCCGACAAAGTTAATGTGCGGGTGCTGGAGTCAGGCACTTGGAATACTGCAGATAAAGGCTTTGATTACAAGCGCGTCAATGGCGGCTTATTGGTCCAGGATAAGGACTTAGGCAAGATTACCGCTGCCGATTTGAAAGTCGTCAGCAAGCGAGCGCCCACTGAGCAAGAATTAGCGGATTTATTATTCGCCTGGAAAGTCGCCAAATTTGTGAAATCCAACGCCATCGTCTATAGCAAACAGGCTCAAACCATTGGCGTCGGTGCTGGACAAATGAGTCGCGTGTATTCCGCAAAAATTGCCGGTATCAAAGCCAATGATGCAGGTTTGGAAGTGCCTGGTTCAGTAATGGCATCTGATGCGTTCTTCCCGTTCCGGGACGGCATTGATGCCGCAGCAGAAGCAGGAATCACCGCCATCATTCATCCAGGCGGCTCGATGCGTGATGCCGAAGTCATCGCTGCTGCTGATGAAAATAACATTGCCATGGTCTTTACCGGCATGCGTCATTTCAGACACTAAGAGACACTTATGAAAATTCTTATCGTTGGCAACGGCGGTCGTGAACACGCACTGGCCTGGAAAGCCAAACAATCCACTAAAGTTGAAAAAGTCTTTGTTGCGCCAGGCAATGCGGGTACCGCACTGGAGCCGGGTGTCGAAAATGTCGCGATTGCTGTTGACGATATCGCCGGTTTATTGGCATTTGCTCAGCAACAAGCCATCGACCTGACTATCATTGGCCCGGAAATTCCGTTGGTGTTAGGCGTGGTTGACAGCTTTCAAGCAGCAGGACTGAAGTGCTTTGGCCCCAGCGCCAAAGCCGCACAATTGGAAGGCTCCAAGTCTTTCTGTAAAGACTTCATGATCCGCCACCATATTCCTACGGCTGCCTATCAATCGTTCACCGACAAAGACCTAGCCATCGCCTATATCAAACAACAAGGCGCACCCATTGTCGTAAAAGCCGATGGTCTAGCTGCCGGCAAAGGCGTTATCGTTGCGCAATCTGAAGCCGAGGCGATTGCTGCCGTCGAAGATATGCTTTCGGGTAATGTCTTCGGCGAAGCTGGCAACCGAGTCGTTATCGAAGAATTTTTGCGCGGTGAAGAAGCCAGTTTTATCGTCATCGCCGACGGTAAACATGCCTTACCGATGGCCACTTCACAAGATCACAAAGCGCGTGATAACGGCGACTTGGGGCCAAACACCGGCGGCATGGGCGCCTATTCGCCAGCACCAGTAGTTACCCCTGAAATCCACCAAAAAGTGATGCGCGATGTAATTGAACCGACTCTCAGGGGTATGGCGGCAGATGGCCTACCTTACACCGGTTTTCTGTATGCAGGGCTAATGATTAGTCCTGATGATTCAGTCAAAGTGCTGGAATATAACTGCCGTTTTGGCGACCCTGAAACACAGCCGATCATGATGCGTTTAAAAAGCGATCTGATTGAACTATGCGAAGCCGCTTTAGTCGGAAAGCTGGATAAAACCAGCAGTGACTGGGATAACCGTGCCGCATTGGGCGTGGTATTGGCCGCTGGTGGCTACCCAGATGCTTATCAAAAAGGTGCAGTTATTTCCGGTTTGCCAAGCAATGAAATCAACGATAGCAAAATATTTCATGCCGGGACTCAACAGCAAGGTAACGACATTATTACCGCTGGCGGCCGTGTTTTATGTGCTTGCGCTTTGGGCGATGATATTCAACAAGCCCAAACCTTAGCCTACGATTTAGCTAAACAAATATATTGGGACGGTATTTACTATCGGACTGATATTGGGTTTAAAGCCATTAAAAAATAGGCTTTAATCTCAACTAACAAAACTATGGCTTATTAGTAGCCAAACATAATATTCCCCATTCATATTGGGGAATATTAATTTAATGTCATACTCAAATTAAATATCTCGCATAGTACAACCGCATACACACGACTAAATTAATAACGTCTATAGTTAGGGTACTTTATTTTTACCTCTGTTATTTATCTAATTTAAAAGTATATGCCTAACAGTATTATCGATGTTTTTAATGAATATTTTGAAATGGTTCCGGCAAACTCGGAGGAACTCAAAAAAGAAGTCTATAAACTACGCTATCAAGTTTATTGTGTTGAAAATAGCTTCTTAGATTCCACACATTATCAAGAAGCAATGGAGTCGGATGAATTTGATAGGCACTCTTGTCACTATCTTATTTATCACCGTAAACTTAATGTTTACATGGCTACTACCCGCCTAATTCTCCCCGAGAAAAATAACCCCGATAAATTATTTCCTATTGAAATACACAGCAAAATTGATAACGTTGATGCGTTAACACATGTTTCGCGGCATTCGTTGGCGGAAGCTTCCCGATTTTGCATTTCGAAAGAATTTAGACGAAGAAAAAACGAGTTTCCTATGAACGGTGACGAGGGGAATATTTTTACGCTAGACGAACGACGTATTTTCCCCCACATCACTTTGGCTTTATTTGCTTGTTTGATCAAAATAAGTCATGACCATGGCATTAAAGATTGGTATGCAGTTATGGAACCGGCATTGATACGCTTTTTTACAATGCTTGGCATAAACTTTATCGAGATTGGGCCATTAACTGATTACCATGGCAGACGACAACCATGCACAATCAATGTGGCAAATTTACTTGAGGGTGTAGCCAAAAAAGATTTAAGTAAATGGACTATGTTGACTAACAAAGGCAATTACTGGAATTAACAAACACCAATCCAACTTAGACAGGGCTAGTTTTTAATCGATGAATATCTTACGAAAAGTTAAATTTATTCTTGGATTTTTCGATTTTTTAGTCTTAGGTAAACTATGCAACCAATGATGCTGCAAAGCACCGGCCATAATTAATAGATCCCCGTTTTGTAAGAACACATCCAGGCGCTCTTTTCGTTGTTTATGATGCAATCTAAACAACCGCTCTTCTCCTAGACTCAACGAAGCAATCAAAGGAGTTAGCCCTAGCTCTTTTTCATTATCAGCATGACAGCCCATCGAATCTTGGCCATCACGGTACAGATTAGCTAAAACACTATTAAAACTGTGTTGGCATTGCTGCTCTACACGCTGCCTGATCGCCTGTAAGCTTTGCGTCCATGGGCTTGGCTGATGATCAACGCCTGAATACCGATAGTAAGCATCAGCATCGCCGATCCAACAGATCAACCGAGGTACTTTAATCGACTTGCCAAAAATAAAAATGGCTTCTTCTTGCCAGGCAAGACTGCTTTGTAACTCAGTAAATAACAATTGAGCTTCAGGGGATGAATAAAACTGCTTGATTAAATAGAGCTCTCCATCGAAGGGAGCAAGATTAGTCAAATCAAAAATGGATTGAGGCTTCAAGGTAAAAGCTTCTTCCAGGCATAGGGAGATTGTCACCAATTTTGGCGGCTACAGGTTCACTCGGGGTAGCATCAAAAGCGTTACGTAACGATGCCGCAACATAAAGTTGTCCGAATAACTTTTTTCCTCTTAAGGTGAAATCAATGGTTTGGTAATCGTTTAACGAACCATTTTCTGGAATGGGATTAATGCGGCTACCTATCCAGTTAAGCTGAGGCTGAAGCTGCCATTTCGGTAAAAATTGCCAAACGGCGGCGGCATACACTTGATGCTCTGGCACACCAGACACCCGGTTGTTGGTTTGCTGATTAATTGCTTTCTGCCAAGCATAATTTCCTAATAATGACCATTGTGCATTGGCCTGCAAATGCCATTCAAATTCAGTTCCGTAACCGTCTTGCTTACCGGTATTTTGAAAGGTAGAGCTTGTTCTACCGCTATCAGGTACAAGTGCTATGAGGTCTTCAATTTGGTAATAGTACAAATTAACTGCAGTTCTGAGTGATGAAAACGGGCGATAATCAAACGCCCACTCATAGGTTTTAATCGTTTCCGGTTCTAAATTTTTATTTCCCAAACGCACCGGATTATTTTGCGCACCCTGCTCAGCAAATGCCGGTGCCCTAAAGGCTTGGCCATATAACCATTTTGTGGTGAGTTTTTGGTTAATGTCCCACACCAACCCAGCTCGAGGATTGACCGTGCTACCAAAATCAGAATAATGATCGTAACGTACACCTGCAGTTAGCTGCCAATCATCGGCTAACTGCCATTCGTCCTGCAATGCAGCAGACCAAATATTACGTTGCGTATCCGCCAAATAGGCATAAGGCGTATCAGTGATATTGGTTAATGTGCCATCAATTACTGGCGGTGAATTACTATCAACAATACCCTTACCAAAATTCCTATAATCACTTGTGGTGATCTGCTCATAGCGAAAACCAGCTGTTGCTCGGAGCAAATGATTAGTCCAGCCTTTGAAAATAGCGCTCAACTCAAGTGCAGGGACTTCTTCAACACGCCCTACATTGGCATTAATTCCATTTACAAACGTGCGCGTGCCAATAGAATTTGCTTTTGGTAAAGTATTACCATCGCTGTCTATAGTGACAATTGCGTTATCAGGAAAAACTTGTAAATTCGCTTGAAAAGCGGCTCTTAAATAACTTGCATGAGCTAAAAACTCCCACTGTTGAAACCAATCTTCCGTTGAAAATCGTACATCTCCCAAATATTGCTCAGCATTGACTTTGCCATTAGGATCCAAGGCGACAGTATTACCTGCGCGTGTCCCGCCATCGGCATTAAAAGCCCAGAAACCGAGATCCCAATGTTTACGCTGGAGATTAAGATGTCCATTGAAGGTTTTATACTGCGTGTTCAAAGCACCTGGTGCATGTGAGGCATTGCTACCAAAGGCTTTATCTAAAACTGTTTGATGATCTGATTTCAGCATTCGCCCCTGATCGCCATCGGTGTTTTGATATTGAAAATTAGCCGCGACATCCCAGCCGGCCCATTGCTCACCATATTGTCCCCAACCGCTCTGAGTATCGTGATCACCTACCCGCCCACCCACATTGACGCCAGCAATATCCTTGGCTTTTTTAGTGATGATATTAATTACCCCAGCGAAAGCATCGGCGCCATATAGCGCTGAACCTGGTCCACGTATCACTTCTATTTGCTGAATTGCTTCAATAGGCAATTCCAACCCGGTCATGTTAGAACCGAGATATGGCACAGTAGAGCGAGTACCGTTTAACAACACTAACAATTGCGAATTGGTAGCATTACGCATACCTCGTACGGTGTAATTAACATCGCCGGTCGATGATTGCACACTGGCGTGAAAACCTGGCACGGTATCCAACACCTCATGCAGTTCGGTCGCCCCCATGGATTTGATTTGTTCCGCAGTAATTACCGTAGTTACCGCTGCAGACTTTAATAATGGTGTTGCGGTGCCGGTAGCTATAGTCACTGGCATAGCGGCTAATTCAGCGGGAGATTTATCAAAAAACATGTCCATCTCTTCAGAGACAGCGGCATTGGACACGAGCAACGTTGCTAAGCAACTTATAGCTATTGCAAATCTAATTCGCTGCTTTTCAATTTGATTCGCTGTTGACAACTTAACCACTGTTCGCATTAAAAATTGATTGAAGCTTCAAGATAAAAACTCCTGCCCGGCATGGGTAAATTTCCGCCTATCTCGACAGCCGATGGCTCATAAGGAGTGACATCAAATGCATTTCGCAAAGAAGCAGTCAGATTAAGATGTCCAAATAGTTTTTTGCCTCTCAAGGTGAAATCAATTGTTTCGTAATCATCCAATGTGCCGTTGCTTGCAATGGGGTTAATCCGGCTACCGATCCAATTTATCTGCGGTTGTAGTTGCCATTTCGGCATAAACTGCCAAGCCGCAGCAAAATATACATGATGCTCTGGGACTCCAGCAACTTGACTGACATTGTGATGATCGACTTGAGTATGCTGCCAAGCATAGTTACCCATCAACCGCCACTGTTCGTTGACTTGCCAATTAGCTTCCAGCTCGGTACCCACACCTTTTTGATCAGCATTATTTTGAAAAGTAGAGCTGGCATTATTAGTGTTTTTCACTAAATCTATGTGTTCATCAATTTTATAAAAATAAACATTAGCTGCAGTTCTGAGTGAAGAAAATGGATGATAATCAATCGCCCATTCATAAGTATTAATCGTTTCCGGTTTTAAGCTTCTATTTCCTAATAACACTGGATTGTTTTGGTTGCCTTGCTCAGAAAAGTTTGGCGCTCTAAAGGCACGACCGTACAGCAATTTTGATGTTACTTGAGTATTGATATTCCACACCAACGCGGCACGCGGGTTGATGGTGCCGCCAAAATCAGAATACTCGTCATATCGGACACCGGCAGTCAACTGCCAATCTTCTGCAAGCTGCCATTCGTCTTGGGCAACGTAGGACCAAATAGTGCGCTGGGTGTCAGGTAAATAAACATAAGGTGTACCGGTGGTAGTGGTTAGGCTACCGTTAACCAACCCAATCCCTGGCAAAGGAGATGGAGATAGCGAATTTACATCAATCACGCCAGCACCATAATTTTTACTTTCACTGGTAGTAATCGATTCGTATCGAAATCCCGCAGAAAACCGGAATAAGTGTTTGTCCAAGCCACGATAAATAGCACTGATTTCAACTGCAGGAATATCCTCAACTTGGCTGGCATAATCTTTAGCACCCCAAGGAAATAATGCTATTGTTGTTCCAGACGGATTTATATTACCCGCGGCATCTAATGGCAACATAGCACCGTCAGGAAACAACTTAGCCTTTGACTGCACATTGTTATGTAAATAACTGGCGTGAGCTAATAACTCCCAATTTTCAGACCAGTCTTCAGTCGAAAACCGCACATCCCCTAAATATTGTTCCCCGTTTGCTACGCCATTAGGATCCAACGCACCCGCCACACCCGCACGCATATCACCTTCAGCATTAAAGGCCCAGAAACCGATGTCCCAGTGCTTACGTTGTAAATTAAGGTGGGCGTTTAAAGACTCCAGCCGCGAATTCAATGCGCCAGGGGCATGAGATGCCTGAGTTCCGGTTTTATTATCAAGCACTGTCTGAGCATCAGCTTTAAGCATCCGTCCGCCATCACCGCCGGTATGCTGATATTGAAGACTGGTTGCCACATTCCAACCTGCCCATTCAGTGCCATATTGTCCCCAGCCGCTTTGTGTATCATGATCTCCTACCCTGCCACCAACGGCAGCACCGTTAATATCTTTAGCTCTTTTAGTAATGATGTTGATAACACCAGCAAAAGCATCTGCACCATACAATGCCGAACCCGGCCCCCTTATAACCTCAACCTGTTGAATGGCATCAATCGGCAGCTCCAGGCCGGTCATCAATGTACCGCGAAACGGTGTAGTAATGCGCGTGCCGTTTAACAAGAATAATGTCTGGGAATTGGTAGCGTTGCGGATACCACGTAAGGAGTAATTATAATCGCCGGATAAACCCTGAACACTGGCATGCATACCAGGCACCGTTTCCAGAACTTCATGCAACTCGGTTGCACCCATTGATTTAATCTGGTCAGCAGTAATTACTGTGGTAACTGCCGCTGACTCTGCTAATGGCTTGGCAGTTCCAGTAGCAATAGTCACTGGGGTAGATGCTAATTCAGCGGGTGATTTATCAAAAAAATCGTCCATATTTTCAGCAGCGCTAAGCTTTCCTGCAGTAAAAAAGCAAATAACGCTCAAACATTTTGCTAAAGCACGACCCATTTTCATTTCAACGGCGCCGAAAATGGTTTGATCAGCTTCAACTCGTCCAACGGCACCGGTTTGCCAATACCATAACCTTGCGCGTAATCGACTCCCAAGACATTAAGTAGATTAAAAATCTGTTCATTTTCAACGAACTCAGCAATGGTTTTTTTATCCATCACATGCCCTACTTCGTTGATTGACTTGACCATCGCCAGATCAACTTTGTCATCAAGAATATCTTTAACAAATAAACCGTCAATTTTTAGATAATCGACTGGTAAGTTTTTCAAATAAGCAAAGGATGATAAGCCGCTACCGAAATCATCCAGTGAGAACGAACAGCCTTTGTCACGTAATTGATGAATAAAATTGGTGGCATACGATAAATTGGCAATAGCGGCTGTTTCCGTTACCTCAAAACAAATTTTATGCGCCGGAATACCCCAAATATCAAATTGTTCTGAGATAAACGCCAACATTGTTTCATCAGACATTGATACACCTGACAAATTCACCGAGCAAACCGAGAGTTGCTGAAGAAAGCCTTCTTTTTGCGCCATCCAAGCAAATAAATGGCTAACAACCCAACGATCAAGTTCTGATGCCAGGTTATATCGCTCGGCTGCTGGTAAAAATGCGCCCGGTGGAATTATTCGACCATTTTCATCTTGGTAACGCACCAAGGTTTCAAAATGTAAGCCTTCTTCATCATGGCCGATTGCAACAATAGGTTGTCCATACAAACAAAAACGATTCTGTGCCAAGCCTTGTTGAATTCTTTCTACCCATTGCATTTCACCCTGACGCATAGCTAATTCTTCATCGTCAGGACGGTAAACATGCACTCTATTGCGGCCTTTGTCTTTGGCGGCATAACAGGCAGCGTCGGCTTCTTTGAGTAGATCAACAGCACTACTGCTGGTGCCGGTTATTGCAGAAATTCCGATACTGACGCCTATGGTAAAACTTCTATCTTCCCACGCGAAATGGAAGTCTCTAACCATATCGCGCAGTTTTTCGCAGGCTACAAATGCCTCACTTAATGAGCAATCATGCATCAAAATACCAAACTCATCGCCCCCCAAGCGGGCAACAAAATCATGTCTGCGAATATTTCTTTTAAGCAGATCACCAAGCTGTCTAAGTAATTCATCCCCTGCCAAGTGACCGCAAGTATCATTAACAACCTTAAACTGATCCAAGTCTAAATAGCACAATACATGGTGCAGATTATCGGCATGTGCCGAAACCACAGACTGCTTAATGTAGTTATCAAACTGGCTACGATTGGCGAGTCCAGTTAAAGAATCATGACTAGCCTGATAGGCAATTTTTTCACTCAGTAAGCGCGCTTCGGTAATATCTTCGCATACCAACAAATAACTGATTTGTCCGGCATCGTCGGTAATTTTCTTACCTGTTGCTCTAACCCAAATAACCTGACCGTTATGGCGAATCTGTCTAAAATCTTGTTTATGCGCCTGCATCGATCGGAACATGCAATCTTCGAGTAGTTGATGCACGCTAGACATGTCCTCGATATGAACAAAATCGAATATAGAACAACCTTGTAAATCCTTAACTGCCGACCCCAAATGTTTAGCGCCGGTGCGATTAACTGACAAAATCACACCAAACTCATTTAGGTTGAATATCATGGTCGGATTGTCATCATACAGCGCCAAGTAACGGTTTTTTGCCCGGGTTAACGCTTTATTTTGGTTATTTACTGTTGCAATCAATGCATTGAATGCATCAACCAATACCCCTGTTTCATCATTATTTACTTTAACGGCACGTAACGAGAAATCTTGAGTCTCACTTATCTGTTTAACAGTGCTTACCAATTTTTTTATCGGTGCAGAAATCAATTTAAGAAGCGGTGTCGACAAAAAGAATGTGAGTATCGATACACCAATTAATACCAAAAATATCAATCCGGTAAATTGAATTTTTTGCCAGTAACCGGCGCTTAAATCTGCATGAATATAAACGGTACCTATTTCTGCACCATCTTCGATTATCGGTTGAATAACCGCGAGATGTCCAAATTCAAAATGCGTCTTTTCTGCTTTGATTAGCGCCGGACAATTCCAAGGCTTTTGTTCATTTTTGTGTAATTCAGCAAAAACAACACTATGAGCATCATAAAGGCAGGATACTTGCACAGCTGGCAAGGTATGCAGCACAGCAAGGTTTTCTTGAGCGAGATTTTTATCTTCAAACAGTAAGGCCGCACTACTTCTATTGCCAACAATTTTAGCGAAAGCGGAAAGATCATCGCTGGTAGCGCGTTGAAATTCTGAAATTTCCAATACAACCAAGAGTACGCCGGCAAACAATAGCGACGTCACACTGGAAAAAAGCAGTATTAATAATAACTTACGGTTGATGGGTAGGTTACGAATCAACTTAATCATGACCGTTACCCCCTACAATTTCAGCCACTTCAAGCAACTTAGCACTGACCGTCAAGCCACTTTGTTGTAGGTTTTTTAAATTGACTTGAAGCTTTATTCTGCCCTCCCTGCTAACAAAACCAATCATGCCCAAGCCTTCTGCAAAGGCCTCACCCTCACCCACCGACAAGGTATTACCTATATCACGAATAACCAACGCGCCCTTTTGGGCAACCTGTTCCCTGGTGCCAGAACCTATATAAACAATATGACAACGTTGTGTATTACTTATCGTGTTAATTCTGAACAGCTTGATAGGCAAACCAAAAGCTGTTCTCTTTTCGATAGGATCGATCAACTCACCGAAGGGATCATTACCCAAAATACAAATATTAAAGGTTGTTGAGTCGTCTTTGGGCCAAGTCACAAATTTCGTAAAATTGTATAAGTAACCTGCTTTGACTTTAAATTCGGCATTGTCTTCATCAGCCACAACCAAGCCCACCGGCAGGCAGATGCTCAAGCAGACCAGCAACAATGTCGTGTAGATAAAATTCATTTTATTATTCGGTATTGCCCAGCTATTAACGCGAAATAAGAGAAGCTATAAGAAATCTCAAAAAACTATTCCATTCATGGTTAGACAAACTTGCTACGAATGGATCCAATGATTTATAAGGCAGCATGCGCACTGAGTCGCGATTCCTTCGGTAAGCTCAGGAGAGCTTTGTCGAACGATCGAAGTGCTGGATTTTTTGACATAGCCTGTAGTCATTCATCAAAACGCTTAAGCTTAGTCAACAATTGGTTTAATGCTAGCTAACAAAAAACGTTTTTAACACGCTTATTAAATAAGCATGATCATACACACCTGCACTTTCTCTGATGCTGTGCATTGCCCAAAGCGGACTACCAACATCTACCGAGCGAATCCCCAACCGAGCCGAGACCATTGGTCCAATAGTACTGCCGCATGCTAAATCACAGCGATGAGAATAGGTTTGATAAGGCACTCCCGCCTGCTCACACCAACCAGCAAATTGAGCGGCAGATACGCTTTCAGAACTGTAGCGCTGATTAACATTAATTTTGATTACCGGCCCTTCATTGACCCTTACCTTATGCTCAGGATCGTAAGCATTGGGGAAATTGGGTTGATAGGCATGCGCCATATCGGCACTAATCATAAAGCTTTTTGCGTACGACCTAACCAAATCCTCACCTTGAATTTGCTGTGCCCAAGCAATGCGTTGCAGAACATCAGGTAAAAAGCTGCCATCTGCGCCTTTATTACTCTCACTGCCTATCTCTTCATGATCAAACAGCCCACATACTACAGTAGCTTCTGCACTCAGTACTGAATCATCAATTAGTGCTTGCAACGCGGCATGACAGGAAGCCAGATTATCTAACTGACTGTCGGCATAAAACTCCTGCTCAGCGCCCCATAACGCGCCCTTTTGAGTGTCGTAAACATTAAGCTCCCATGATAATAATCGCGTTGCCTCAACACCTATCTGCTGCTGTAAAAGTGCCAAAAAGTAATCCTGCGGCAATTGCTGTTCCGACAATTGCGTGAGAATTAACGGCAATTCGAACTGCTTGTGAAGTTTCAACCCCTCTTCATTCACAGCACGATTCATATGTATCGCTAAATTAGGTAACCGTAATAAAGGTTGATCAAAACTAATTAACTTACTAACTATGTGGCCTTGTTCATTTTTATAAACCACTCGTCCGGCTAAACTTAAATCACGATCTGTGAACGTTGCCAAAATCGGTCCACCATAAACCTCAACACCCAGTCGTAACAAAGCATCCATACCGGTAGCTGGTTTAGGTTTTATTCTTAAGCCAGGCGAATCAGTATGAGCTCCGATAATCTTAAAACCAGTTTCAAGTAATGTCTTTTCACCTAATACAAAAGCGATAACGGAAGAATCATCACGCACAACGTAATAGCGTCCTCCTGGTTTTAATTGCCACTTGTCAGCTTCATCTAACTTAACAAACTGAAAAGACAGTAGCTGCGTTTCTACACTAGCAACCGCATGCCAAGGGCTGGGACTGGCATCAATAAACTTTAATAAATGCTCTACTTGACGTCTGGCGCTCATGCCCTTTCCTGTAAATGCAATGCCGCGGAATTAATACAGTAACGCAGCCCTGTCGGTGCGGGACCATCTGTAAACACATGGCCTAAATGCGCATCACAGGCTTTGCAAGTCACTTCAACGCGGCGCATGCCATGCGTGGTATCAGCGTGTTCGGCGACGCTATTTTCAGACAATACCTGCCAAAAACTAGGCCAGCCGGAGCCGGAATCATATTTAGTTTTCGAATCAAACAAGGCGTTGCCGCAGCACACGCATTGATAAATGCCATCGGTTTTACAATCGACATATTTACCTGTAAATGGCGGTTCCGTGCTTTTTAAGCGACAAATACTAAATTGTTCCGGCGTTAATTCATCCGGCTCTTTTATTCGCAACGATGCGTTGTCTGATTGATTATTGTCTGTCATGAGAAATTTTCTCCAAGTAATCGAGTAATTGGCCAGTATCGCTTAGTAAAAAACCCTGCTTAAATTTGCTTTAAGCAGGGTCAAAAGCCACTCCAGAAGTAACTTTAAAAATTTATTGCTTAAGCTTTATTATCGTCTTTGCCAGCACAGATCCCAAATTCATCACTGTGCTTCTGACTGACTCATCAAGCAAACCATCATCTGCGTCAAACGCTTGGCCTGCTTGAGACAATGCGTGCTGTTCAGGTAGCACCGTAACACCGATATTGCTTAGCAGCAATCTTAAAAAAACCAGGCCTCGCAAACCACCCAAAGCACCCGGTGAAGCTGCCATAATTACCGCAGTTTTACCTCGATAAGCCAATAAAGGCGGCTCATCGCCCGCCCTGCGACTAGCCCAATCAATCGCATTTTTCAGTAACGGACTAAATGCACTATTGTATTCCGGCGAAGCAATTAAAAAACCATCATGCTCAATCAACAGCTGCTTAAATCGCTGGGCCACTTCAGGAATACCTTCGGCGGCTTCACTGTCTTGATTAAAAATAGGCATCGAAAAATCCGCCAAACTGATAATAGTGACTTGCGCCCCAGCTTGTTCTGCGCCAAGTGCAGCGATTTTTACCAACTTTTGATTATAAGAATCAGTCCGGGCACTGCCGGAAAAAGCGAGAATTTTGGTCATAGTTAAATTCAGATTATTGAGTTTGAGCGTTGATATTTTTGCGTTGTGTTTCGGCATCGTCTATCAGCACCTGTTCAACTTGCTTGGCTTTTTCCAATGCTTCTGTTTGTGTTTTAAACACTTCTTTATCCGATGTTTTAATAGGCTCAGCATTTTCATTACAGGCCGCCAAAAATAACAGCAACGAAACTACTGCTACTTTAAATAGGTTGTTCATAATTTGCGCCTTATCAGTAATAGACGGTTGCTAAATTAAACGGCTGGTTTCGGCGGCTTTGTCGAAATCCACGCCAACACTGACAATAAAGCTGGTGGCTTCTTCAATATTCATCGCTGATGCTATCACTTTAGATTTATCGACTATCACGGTAAATCCAGACGTTGGATTGGGCGATGTAGGAATAAACAAAATATATTTATCGTCATGCTTGTTAGTCACATAAGCCGGTACCCACACGCCTTCTTTGGGATATTCCACATACACGACCTCCTTTGAGATAGCCTTATCGTGCGATGAAAACATATTGATCACTTTTTTTAGCACTCGATAGATAGTGTTAAGAAAAGGGATTTTTTCAATCACAGAATCAATAATTGCAATCACCCAAGAACGTCCTTCCTGGGCGATTTTATGGCCGATATAAACCAAAATTAAAAAGCTGACCGTAAAAAACAGCACGGTGTAGAAATAGTTATCCGAGTAACCGTAAACCAGTTGAAACAAATCAGAAACCCTGTCCCTAACAAAAATCATGATTTGTAAAACGATAACGACAGGTATCACCGCCAATACGCCGATCAAAAAATAATTAAATGGTTTTTTAAGCAATTCTTTCACTGGTTTCTCCACGATTACAAAGACTTAAGGATTAAAGTTACACCGGCCACAAACAAAAATACGGTAAACAACTTAGCGTACTTTTCATTATCAATACTGTTGTATAGCACTTTTTCGGTGAATAAATACATCACTATGCCCACCTGCACCAAGCTGATTCTGTCGCTGTAAGGTATTTGGAATTCGCTACCGATCAAATACAAAGTCAGCAACTGACAAAAAGCGAAGGTGGCGTAACAAGCAGCTGCGGTCGCGCGGGTTTGATCCTTAGGGTATTTTTTGCTGTAAATCATTACCGTCAACAACGACCCGCCCAAGTTGCTCATACCATGCACCAGACCGGTAATTGCCAGATACACTCGCTCGTATCTAACTACCCATTGCAGGGCATTTTCTATCGTTGCCGAAAAACTCTTCACAGCCACAAATATCAGCAAAGCACCGATTATCAAACCAATATTGATTTTGACGCTGGTTACTAAAAATAAAAATGCCATTATCAAAGGCACACTATAAATCAGCACATTTTTATACAGCGCATGATCAATATGATGGTGATGTTTTAATAACTGCAAACAGCTAATGGCCAGAGACACCGGCAGCAATACCGACAGTGCATCGACAAAGCCATACCCCAATAACAGCATTAACGGCGTGCCAAACAACAATACGCCGACACCGAAAATGGATTGCACCACAGCAGTTGCAAGAATAACGATCAAAATATCTACAGGCATTTGCTTACTCTATCTATTAAATGAATGTGCCGATTATAGTCGATGGCTTAAGCAGATAAGAATTTATAGTTATCTTAAAACAGTTACTGACCCGCATAAAAAAACCGGCATAAGCCGGTTTTTTTATGCGGGTTCTAAGGACTAATTAGCGCTTTTTGCCGTAGCAATTCGAAGCAATTCGTTTACTTCATGCTCAATAGTTTCAATCGTTTCACCAAATTCTACCGCATGTTCGGAATACTCCGCCACGCCGACATTAATTTCCACAGCCAAATTCTGCGGTGTTCTGACTTTGGCAAAAATATCGTTTTTGACTTTCAATGCGACCTGTTCGGCTCTGTGTAAAGGCGCTCCAGGCATGGCAATTACAAAATCCTGTTCATCCATACGGGCGGCTATATCCAAACCATTTCTAATGTCTTCTTTAAGACAATCGACCGCACTGCGCAAGGTAGCATCCATTTCATGAGGTTGCAGATTATGCTTATTCTTAAACTCAGTTAGACTGATAAAAATCAGTGAGAACGGAAACCCGCTACGCCGGGTGTTTTCAATTTTTTCTCTTAATCTGACCAGCATAGCGTCACGAGTTATCAACTGCGTTAATGCATCAACCGGGATGTGTTCCTTATCCCAAGTTTCCTGCGCTTCCAGTCTAAGTACATTGATAATCCCCAATGAACAGGCGAGTAATAATCCAAGTATCCAGGTGAAATACCACATAGCAGTCTCCTAATACGCCGTATGATCGTTAGCGACAATGTGTTCAACGGTGATTTTGCCGCGCAGTACGCGGAATACCCAGCTGGTATATACAATAACTATCGGCAAAAATATCACTGTCACCCAAAACATGATTTTTAAAGTGGTGAGACTTGAACTTGCATCCCACACCGTTAGCGAACTATTGAGAGATAAGCTGGAGGGAATGAGAAAAGGAAACATGGCTACGCCGGCAGTTAATATGATCGCCGTCATAGTCAAAGAACTGCTGATAAAAGCTAAGCCGGGGCGATCCACTTTAGATAAAGCCAAGGTGGCAAATCCGGCTACAAAAGCCAATCCTGGAATACTCCATAAGAGGGGATATGTTCGGAAATTATTGAGCCATAGTCCATTTTCTTTATGGACAAACTTCAATAACGGATTCGATGGCCCGTCATGTAAGATTTCAGACGCAACACGATAGCCGTCCATATTAGCAATCCAAACACCACCAAAAGCAAAAGCCACTAGCGTCAATACAACAAAAAATGTAACAGCTTTCTTGCTACGCTCATTGATGTCGGCAACCGATTTCATCTGCAAAAATACCGCGCCGTGGGTGAGCAGCATTGACAGACTAACAACACCGGCCAACAAGGCAAAAGGCGTTAGCAATTGCCAAAAACTGCCTTGATAAAAAATCCGCATGTCGTCATCTAATTGAAACGGCACGCCAAGCAATAAATTGCCAAACGCCACACCAAAAATCAATGAGGGCACAAAGCCGCCGACGAACAAGGCCCAATCCCAGCTATTACGCCAGGTTGAATTAGCCAATTTACTCCGGTAATCAAAACCGATTGGACGCAGCCATAAAGCTGACAACGTCAAAAATAATGCTAAATAAAACCCAGAAAAAGCCACCGCATACGCCATTGGCCAAGCGGCAAATAATGCACCGCCAGCAGTGACAAACCAGACCTGATTACCTTCCCAAGTAGGCCCAACTGAGTTGATTATCACCCGGCGCTCGGCATCGTTTTTACCCAAAAAAGGTAAAAGCGTCCCTACCCCTAAATCCGCACCGCCGGTGATGGCAAAGCCAATCAATAAGGCGCCTAAAAACACCCACCAGATAAAACGCATAGTTTCGTAATCGAATATCATCGTACTGCTCCTTCTGCGATTTCAAAGTGATAGCGGCCTTTGTGCAAGCTGCTGGGGCCAAGCTTTATAAACTTCAGCATCAAAAACATTTCTATGATCAAGAACACCGTATACAAGCCAACATAACCGGCCAGACTGATATATAAATCCATCTCAGATAAAGACGAGGCACTTAAAAAGGTAGGCAAAATCTCGGCAATTGTCCAAGGCTGCCTCCCTACTTCTGCCACAAACCAGCCCATTTCACAGGCAATCCAAGGCAAGGGAATGGTGTACAGACTTAAACGTAACAGCCATGTCTGCCTGCATTTACGAATTGAACTGGCAATAAACGCCAACCCGAATACGGCTAAGCTGATAAAACCACAGATGACCATAACTCTAAATGTCCAAAACAACGGCAATACCCGTGGCATTGAGTACTGGGCAGCTTGCTCGATTTGTTGATCAGTGGCATCGGCTATATTGTCGGTATAACGCTTAAGCAACAACCCATAACCTAAGTCCTTTTTGTAGTGTTCAAACTGAGCACGTGTTTGAGTACTTTTATCACCGTCTCTTAACAACTGTAACAATTTGTAAGCATTTATACCCTCACGCACCCGCAACCGATTTTTTGCCAAAATCTCTGACAGCCCGGTAATCGGTTCGTCAATTGATCGAGTACCAATCAGCCCAAGAACCCAAGGTATTTTAATCGCGTAGTGCGTTTCCATCGTTTCTTGATCAGGTATGCCAATGACAGTAAATGCCGCTGGCGGCTCTTCGGTATGCCATTCTGCCTCAATAGCAGCGAGTTTGGCTTTTTGCACTTCACCATCGGTGTAGCCGCTCTCATCACCCAGTACAATAACTGACAATACCGCCGCCAACCCGAAGCCAGCGGCAATGGTATAAGACCTTTGAGCGAATGCCGCATCACGGCCTTTAAGCATGTAATACGCGCTGATACCCAATACAAACGCTGACGCAGTGGTATAACCTGCGGCCACAGTATGTACAAATTTAACCTGCGCTGCCGGATTGAATATCAGATCAGCAAAGCTGGTGACTTCCATACGCATGGTTTCATAGTTGAATTCCGAACCGACCGGATTCTGCATCCAGCCATTGGCAACCAAAATCCACAATGCCGACAAATTGGTGCCTAAGGCAACAAGCCAAGTGACGAAGAGATGCTGCCCCTTGCCTAGTTTGTCCCACCCAAAGAAAAACAGGCCGACAAAAGTAGACTCCAAAAAAAACGCCATTAAGCCTTCAATAGCCAATGGCGCTCCAAAAATATCGCCGACATAATGGGAAAAGTAAGACCAGTTCATGCCGAACTGAAATTCCATGGTCAACCCGGTCGTCACTCCCAGCGCGAAGTTGATGCCAAATAACTTGCCCCAAAACTGGGTCATATCTTTGTAAATCTCCCGGCCGGTCATGACATAGGTTGATTCCATAATCGCCAGCAAAAACGACAACCCCAACGTCAATGGCACAAACAAAAAGTGATACAAAGACGTTACCGCAAATTGCCAGCGTGATAATTCCACTACTCCGTCTGTAATCATACTTTTCTCCTCAAAAAACGTTCTGACTTGCGAACCAGTTGAAATAAGCATCATCAAAAATGCTTGAAAGATAGAATATTAGCATTTGCTTATAAATTTACAATAAAAGCCTTACTTTTAATACAAATAACCTATACAGGTTTAATCAAATTCTGCAGATAATTCAGGTGTCTATTTGCTAATAAGTAATTTCAAGGTGTGACGAGCAATCATCAGATTCTCGTCAGTCTGTACCACCCATGCCGTGACTGCAGAGTCTGATTTTGAAATGCAAAACCGCCTGCTTTGTTGTTGATTTGCGGTGCTGTCTATCGTAACTCCCAACCAAGCCGCCTGTTCGCAAATCCGTTGACGAATTATTTCAGAATGTTCGCCGATGCCGCCCGTAAACACTAGCGCTTCAATTCCGCCGAGCGCAGCTACCAACGAACCTAGTTCTCGAGTCACTCTATATACAAATGATTCAACAGCTTCTTGGGCATGTGGGTTTGGACTGGCTGACAAGGTAGCCATATCGGCTGAAATGCCCGAAATTCCCAGCAGCCCAGATTGAAAATAAAGCAGTTTTTCCAAAGCTCGGGCATCCATCTGGTAATGATCCATTAAATACAACAATACGCCCGGATCAAGACTGCCGCAGCGCGTACCCATCACCAAACCATCTAATGGTGAAAAACCCATAGTCGTCGCAACACTTCGGCCGTCTTTTAGCGCGCAAAGGCTGGCACCACTGCCAAGATGCGCAACAATGACACGCGCACCAGCAAGCTTTAATTGCGGGAGTAAATTGGCAATATATTCATAAGACAGCCCATGAAAGCCATAACGCCGAAGACCAGCTTCGGCAAACTTTCTGGGTAAAGCGAGTCGATGAGCAACTTCTGGTTGCGTGTAATGGAAAGCCGTATCAAAACAGGCCACTTGCGGTAAAGTCGGTAAAAGTTTTTGTAATTCCCGAATGGGCGCAAGATTGTGTGGCTGATGCAGTGGAGCCAGCGGAATTAGCGCTTCAAGATGAGCAAATACCTGATTGTCAATCAGCACGGGAGCCGCATAGAACTGGCCACCATGCACAATACGGTGCCCCACTGCCAACAACGTCCGACCCTGTAAATAACCTAACAGCCAGTGATAAATAACCTCAAAGGCTTGACTATGTAGAGCCACTGCGTGGGGTGGCAACTGTTGATCAATGAGCTTATTACCAGCGGCGTCGGAAGCGGTAAATTGCCCCTGAGCGCCTACCCCTGCAACTTGCCCATTTATCTCAACGGCAAGATCCGTGTCTTCAGTCAAACCATACAGCGTAAACTTGATGCTCGATGAACCGGCATTAATCACCATTAGACAGGCGCTCATGATGCTAAACCCGCTAATCTAAACCGTGCCAGGCCATTGCCAATGATCTTCTTCCGGCCTGTCAGTACCATGCTCATAAGCATATTGCCGACATTCAATCTGACGATCACGCAGTTTTTGTTTTACATGGGCACCTGTCACCTGCAAGGCTGGAATACGATCAATTGCATCGATAGCCAGACTAAAGCGGTCAATTTCATTTTGAATGGCCAGTTCCAGCGGCGTGTTGATGCTGCCTTTTTCTTTGTAGCCGCGCACGTGCAGGTTTTTATGATTATTACGACGATAAGCCAGACGGTGTATCAGCCACGGATAACCATGGAAATTGAAAATGATCGGTTTATTCAAAGTAAACAGACTATCAAAATCTCGATCCGACAAACCATGCGGATGCTCACTGGTGGGCGCCAATTTGTACAAATCCACGACGTTAATAAAACGAATTTTAATGTCAGGGAAGAATTCACGCAGCAAGGCGGTGGCGGCTAATGCTTCTTTGGTCGGAATATCCCCGGCACTTGCCATGACTAAGTCAGGCTCGACATTGCCATCACTGCTGGCCCATTCCCAAATGCCGATGCCTTTAGTGCAATGCTTGATCGCTGCATCCATATCCAGGTATTGCAGATGTTTTTGTTTATCGCAGACGATCACGTTGATGTAGTTAGTACTGTTCAAACAATGATTGGCGACTGACAACAGGCAATTGACATCAGGTGGCAGATAAATTCGCGTCACCTCGGAGCTTTTGTTGACTACAAGATCCAAAAAGCCTGGGTCCTGATGGGTAAAACCGTTGTGATCTTGCCGCCAGACGGTTGAGGTAATCAGCAAATTCAGTGACGAAACCGGCGCGCGCCAGGATACGGCTTTAGCCATCGCCAGCCATTTGGCATGTTGATTGAACATGGAATCAATCACGTGCACAAAGGCTTCGTAAGTGGAGAAAAAGCCATGACGCCCCGTTAACAAATAGCCTTCCAGCCAACCTTCCAAAGTATGTTCAGACAACATTTCCATGACGCGACCATCGGCAGATAATTCCCCACCATCGGTATCTTCCGGAAAACGATCAGCCAGCCAGGTTTTTTTGCTGACGGCGTAAACATCGTCCAGTTTATTCGAGCTGTTTTCATCCGGTCCAAACACACGGAAGTTAGTCATGTTTTCGCGCATGATGTCGCGTAAAAATTTGCCTAGAGGCCGGGTATTTTCAGCTGAAACGTTGCCCGGTTTATCCAGCGCCAGTGCGTAATCACGAAAATCCGGCATGCGCAGTGCTTTACGCAACAAGCCGCCATTGGCATGGGCGTTGGCACTCATGCGGCGATTGCCTTTGGGCGCTAAGGCTTTCAGGGCTGGGATCAGCGTACCATTGGCATCAAACAATTGCTCAGGCTTGTAGCTGCGTAACCAGTCTTCCAACTGTTTAAGATGCTGAGGGTTTTCTTTGACGCTGCTCAATGGCACTTGATGTGAACGCCAAAAACCTTCCACTTTATGACCATCGACTTCTTTTGGTCCGGTCCAGCCTTTGGGACTGCGCAAAACGATCATCGGCCAACGAGGTCTTGACGCATCACCAGTGCTACGGGCGTGTTCTTGTATGCGTCGAATCTCAACTACGCAGGCTTCCAGCGTGCTTGCCATCAACTGATGCATGGTTTCAGGATCGCTGCCTTCAACAAAGTAAGGTGTGTAACCATAACCTTGAAACAGCTGCTCCAGCTCCTCATGAGAAACCCGCGACAATATGGTCGGGTTGTTGATTTTGTAGCCGTTGAGATGAAGGATGGGCAACACCGCGCCATCGCGAATTGGGTTAAGAAATTTATTGCTATGCCAAGAAGTAGCCAGCGGTCCGGTTTCTGACTCGCCATCGCCGACGGCAACTGCTACCAGTAAATCCGGATTATCAAACGCGGCGCCGTAAGCATGGGAAATACTGTAACCCAGCTCACCGCCTTCGTGGATGGAACCCGGCATCTCCGGTGTGCAATGGCTACCAATACCGCCTGGAAATGAAAATTCCTTGAAGAATTGCAACAAGCCTTCTTCATCTTCGCCTTTGTTGGGGTAAACCTCTGCGTAAGTGCCTTCTAAGTAAATTGGCCCCAATAAACCGGGTGCGCCATGACCTGGACCGGCCATAAATAAAGCATTGAGATCGTATTTGTTAATTAACCGATTTAAATGCACATACATAAAGCTTAAACCGGGACTGGAACCCCAATGACCTAGCAAGCGATTTTTAATGTGTTCAGGTTTTAGTGGTTCTTTCAGCAGAGGATTATCTTGCAAATAAATCATGCCAGCGGCCAAGTAATTACAGGCGCTCCAATAGGCATTCAATAAATGGACTTCTTCCGTCGTCAACGACGTATTAGCACTGTTGGGAGTTGTCATGGCTGTTCTCTTTAGAGGGAAATATTAAATTTAATAAGTGTAGTGTAGTTCACAAAAATCATCAGCCAAGCTTACCATTATCAAGCAAATCGATCAGGTAACCAGCCCTTCTCAACACAGTCACGAAAACACCAAGCGGGTGCGGTCTCTGTTTTGTAACTCCAAAAAAACCAGCCCAAATACTTCTCAAAGGTAAGCAATTGCGCGGCCGCATAACCGCGATAGGCAACATCCATTTGGAAATCATCCATATTTTCCAACGCATGATTAAACGGCCCTTCGGCCCAAAGCGATACTATCTTCAAATCAAGGCCCAAACTCCATTCGCCTAAATAGACAGGCTGGCCCAGCTCATTGATAATTTCATCCGCCTCGTTTTTCCAATCAATTGCTGCTTTATGCATGTGTCCGTAAATATCGGTATCAATATCCTCTCTAACAAAACATTGATAACGGTGCATATCAAACACAACATTACTAAATTCCGGCTGACTAATAAAACCCGTGAACTCATGAAATGATCTAAAGCCATCATGAAATACCACCGCCACATCTTCAGGCTGACAATACAGGCGAATGCGCTGATAAGCATTGAGGTAAAAGTCTTTAAGTACATCAGTGGATATATCCCACCGCGGCTCATTAAGCACTTCAATGGCATGCAAGGCAGGACGCTGTTGATAGCGCTGGGCCAAACGCTCCAGCACAAGCAATGAAAAATTAATGTATTCAGGCTGAGTGTGCCATTCGCACACATCTTGAATGCCGCCGTTGTCAAAACCGTTTTGGCATCCCGGCGCGGCGTGTAAATCCAACACTATCGCTAAACCAAACTCCTCAGCCCAATCAAAAGCACGATCCAGCACCTCAATACCACCCACTACAAATGGCTCAGGATTATCGCCATAAGTTCTGTGATAAGGATAACCCGGCCCAAATATCCAATGTCCCACTGGAATTCGCACCGCATTAATGCCCCGTTGCGCCAGCCAGGCAAAGTCATCGCGGGTGATAAAGGTATTCCAGTGTTGCTTAAGTATCTCATCGGCACGTTCGCCTAATTCAACGCAATAAGTAGTTTCATCGGCTGCATTTAAGCCTTCAAAAACACTCGGTGTCATCCATTTTTCCAGTACCAGCCAGCCGCCCAGATTGACGCCGCGCAGTTTTTTTCCGTAGTTATTGTTGAATACTTGGTTCATGTAGAGTCCTTTTGACTTAATGGATTAGCAAATATTTATTGATAGGTTCGATCGGCGTGTTTAATCCAACCCGAAACATGGTGACCTTGGGGGTCGCGGTGCGTCCAATGGATAACGCCACCTTTATTATTCCACTCATATTCACCATAAAACTCGACGCTATCTCCTTCTTTCAGATCGTCAATTCGTGCAGCAAGGCTTGTGTTGTGCGCGATTAGCAAAGTCTGTCCTGACTTAAGTCGAACAAGAAACCGCTGATGTCGACTGCCGTTGTTGTCGTCGGCAAGTAGTTTGAAGACCGAAGCCGTGCCCTGAACTTGAAAATCGCTGCGCTGCGTCTTATAAGCATCAGCCAATAATTGCTCACTATCTTGGCTGGCCGCAACCGTCTCGCCTACTGCATAACTGCCATTAGCAATCGTGCCAACATACAAAATGGCAACAACTGTGATGATCAATAATTTTTTCATTCCCTTCCTCAAATAATCGATTAGCTTTTGGGTTCGACTTGGACAATATCAAAATTAACTGTTTCGGACTAGACAAATAACACCTAACCACCGCTGTATTAGACACAATTTTTTGCGCTATTAAGATGTGCATAAAACAACAACCCTACTGTGATTGTGCTTCTGCCATGCTGATTAAACAGCAGTTACAAACGTCACATCGTTATTAAAGACTTTCATTTACCACATAATAGTTATTCCTTTCTCCAAAAGCTTTTCTTATTCAGCCAGTTACTTAAGAACCTCTGATACCACAACCAAGGATTTTAGAGCGGCATCAATATTGCTTTCACTAATACCCGAGAATCATTAATCAACCTGATCGGATCATCGGGGTCTTGCTACCGGAGCAGCTACTGCACATTAAGTGCTTGATTAATGAATCTTATAAATTGCAATTTAATCTTTACATATCTTGGAGAAATCTCATGTCTAGCCACTTTTTGAAACCCTCTTTAGCTAATGTGCTGCTAATCACCAGCTTGGTAGGCGCTGTACCAGCTGATGCTCATCATGCCTTTTCAGCTGAATTTGATGCCGACCAACCTGTCGAAGTAAAAGGCGTTGTGACCAAGTTTGAGCTGGTAAACCCACATAGCTGGCTGTATCTGGATGTAAAAGGACCAGATGGCACGTCGACCAATTGGGGATTCGAATTCGGCGCGCCGTTTTCTTTAAAGCAAAAAGGCCTGACTAAAAAAGGCCTGCCGGCAGGCACAGAGGTCTCTATTAAAGGCTATCGTGCAAAGAATGGTAAGAGCTTCGGCTATGCAGTCACGACTTCTCTATCTGATGGTCGCAGCTATCAAACTGGCGGCGCGCAAGATGCTCCTAATGCCGGCGGCGTAGCGGGTGCCGCTCAGTAATAGCGTGGGTATCTAAAAATAAAAATCAGGAGATATGTTCTTGAAACACCAACTTAAAAAACAGCCACGATTTAGCAAAACTGGCATGACATTGTTACTGGTTGCCAGCGTCTTGGTATTGCCATTGGCGTCTTTGAATGCCGCTGCAGCTGGAGTTAAATTGCCACGTTTAAGCAACGGCAAACCCGATTTTTCGGGGATTTGGCAAACTACCAGTGCCGCAGACTACGATCTGGAACCGCATTCGAACCGCAAGGATGCACCGCCCGGTCCAGGTATCGTAGAAGGCAACGTTATTCCTTATCTACCTAAAGCATTGGAACAAAAGAAGAAGAATTTCGAAGCTAGAGAAACGGACGATCCCAGAACCAAAGGCTGGACCTTAGGTGTGCCACGTGGGATTTATTATCCTGAGCCGTTTCAGATATTTCAACGTGCAAACGATCTAAATATCGTGCATCAATTCGGCCACTCTGTTCGTACTGTTTATACCAACGGCTCCGAACATCCCGAAGATCCCTGGGACTGGTGGTTAGGTGATTCCCGTGGTCATTGGGAAGGCGACACGCTGATTGTGGATGTCAGGCATTTCAACGACAAAACCTGGTTTGACCGTGCCGGTAATTATCACAGTGATGCTCTACATGTTATCGAACGCTGGAAATATCTCGACCCCAATACCATTGAATATAAAGCTACCATCGAAGACCCTAATGTATTTAGCCGCCCTTGGGAGGTCAGCGTGATTTTGAACCGTCATCGCGAACAGAACTTTCAGCTGATTGAAGATTATCGCTTCACACTGGATTACGACGACGCCTATCCGCCCAAACCTGATAAACAATGAAAATTGTCTTTGAGTTACTCAACGGTTCGGATATTTAAAGAATATATGAGGATTATATGAAACACAGAATGAGTCATCGGCAACTCGCCGCATTGAGCCTGATACTAGGAGCGATCGTAATTGCCCCTATTGTCGGAACTGCGGCAGAAGCAACCAAAGCACAATCAGCAAAGACCGGACAAGAGCAACAACCTGCCCCCACACAACCGAGGGCAAATCCAGGCATTGAGCAAGAAAAAACCGTACCCCAAATCGCGTCGGGAAAGTGGGCCGGAAAGCGACTACCTGATGGACAACCGGATGTGCAGGGGCATTGGTCAAACACTATCGCCAACCATAACAACTTTACCGATCCGCAAGGCGGCATCCCTGGCGATCCGGCACCTCGCCGTCGCCCGTTGCCTCCTCGCGATGAACGCGCACCCAGTCGAGTGAGCGATCCGGCGGATGGGCAAGTCCCGTTTCAACCGTGGGCGTTGGAAAAAGTAAAAGAATTCCAGGCAAATTTTCATAACCCCGTTAAGCCTCAATATGTCGAACCCCTAGCCAGATGTGCGCCGGGAGGCATACCAAAATCCTTGTACTGGCACGGTTACGAAATTGCGCAATATCCAGGTTATGTGGTTTTCTTCTTCAATTCCGGAACCCGTATCATCCATTTGGATGGCAAACCGCACTTACCGGATAACATCAAATTATGGAACGGCGACTCACGCGGTCATTGGGAAGGCAATACATTGGTAGTTGATGTCAGCAACCAAAATGGTAAGGCATTGTTTGGCAGAACCGGCGAGTTCATCAGCGAAAACGGTCATATCCAAGAAAAATACATCTTTTCTCCGGACGCTACCCGCTACAACTACGAAGCAGTGCTGACCGATCCCACTGTTTACACTCGCCCGTTTACAGTGACTATTCCCGCTCGTAAATGGACGGAAAAAGACGCCGCCAACGGCTGGCATTTTGAAGTAGAGCACGCCAAACATTCCGGCAAAAACATCCTGCTGGATCACTATGAGCGTACTTGCGCTGAAAACAACGGCGGATTTGGTTTAGGTGCGGTGGAAGCTAAGAAGTAAGCTGTAGTCCGTGGACATTCATTAGAGTTAGAACTTGCAGTCAACTCTTGGTGGCTGCAAATTTGCCGCTTTAAAAATCTAAACCCGACAAAGAGTTAAAAATGAAACATCTCGCCGTAACCGCATTAATTCTGCTGGCTGCTCTGCTTTTCTATGTCATTGGCTTACCGGTTTTCGGTAAACTCGCATTACTAACGGGCGTAATTTTAGAACTGTGGTTTTGGCGTCGGATTTTTTCCCGGCCTACATCGACAGAAAACGCTACCTCCTCACACAATGAGTAACGAGGCTGAAATAGCCAATCTGCCACAGTGAGTTTTTTGGTATTCATCAAACAACCTACTGTTTTCTAATTAGACAAAAGTCGCGGGGTGCTTTTAAGGCTTAGCATGGTTATCATGCTCGTCATAAATACTTGAAGGAGCACTTAGTAAGTGACGACAAACACTGACACACAAAAAACAACTGATACCACTGCAACGCTTGATGGTCATACTCCAATGATCAGGCAGTTTTTACGAATCAAGGCGGATCATCCGGACACCCTGTTGTTTTATCGCATGGGGGATTTTTACGAGCTGTTTTTTGATGACGCCAAAAAAGCCGCGCACCTGTTAGATATAACCCTGACCAGCCGCGGACACTCAGGCGGCGTACCGATTCCGATGGCAGGTATTCCGTATCATGCCGCGGAAGGCTATCTTGCCAAGTTACTAAAACATGGCCAATCGATCGCTATTTGTGAGCAAATCGGCGATCCAGCCACCAGCAAAGGTCCGGTGGACCGCAAAGTAGTGCGCATTGTTACCCCCGGCACAGTGACTGACGAGGCCCTACTGGAAGAGCGTAAAGATAACTTATTGGTCGCTGTGTGTGCTGTCGATAAGCTCTACGGCATCGCCAGCCTGGATTTAACCAGCGGCCGCTTTGTGCTGCAACAATCAGATTCTGAAGATCAGTTGCTCAGCGAATGTGCTCGGCTTAATCCGGCTGAATTATTGTATAGTGAAGATTGGTTATTACCTGCCGCATTAAAACAACGCAGCGGATTAAGCCGTAGGCCACCCTGGCATTTTGAACCTGAAAGCGCGCAACAATTGGTACTTAAGCAGTTCAATACCCTTGATCTAAAAGGCTACGGTTGTGAAAACATGCCGGCAGCCATTGCCGCCGCCGGTGCGTTATTACAGTACGTTAAAGATACCCAGCAAAGCGCCCTGCCCCATATTCAAGGTATCAGCACCGAAAACAGCGATGACAGCATCTTGCTGGACGCGGCTAGTCGGCGCAATCTTGAGCTGGATTTTCATCCATCCGGACAACTGCAATACACCTTATTTGGCGTGCTGGATAAAACTTCAACTACGATGGGCAGTCGGTGTCTAAGGCGTTGGATAAACCGCCCGTTGCGCGACCGAAAGATCCTTAATAATCGCTATGCCTGTATCGACAGCTTGCTTAATGACCGGCTGTACCAGGCCGTACAAGCACAGTTAAAACAAGTCGGCGATATTGAACGTATCAGCTCCCGCATTGCGCTAAAGTCGGCACGACCACGGGATTTACTGGTGTTACGCAATACGCTGGCAGTGTTGCCGGGTTTACAGCACGTCCTTATTGACAGCGATAATCCACAACTGAGTTTGTTACGCAAAAATATTGGCGAACAGCCAGATATGCTGGCATTGCTGCAAAAAGCCATCATCGACAATCCACCCGTGTTGATCCGTGACGGCGGGGTGATTGCCCCAGGCTATCACCCAGAACTGGATGAACTACGCAATCTCAGCCAAAACGCCGATCAATTCCTGATTGACATGGAAAATCGAGAGAAAGCGGCTACCGGCCTCAATAATCTGAAAGTCAATTACAACCGGGTACATGGCTATTACATCGAGATTTCCCGGCTGCATGCCGAAAAAGTGCCGGTGCATTACACTCGCAAACAAACCTTAAAAGGCGTCGAGCGTTACATTACCGAAGAATTAAAGGCCTTTGAAGATAAGGTCTTAAGCGCCCGCGAGAAGTCCTTATCGTTTGAGAAATCGTTGTATGAAGAATTACTCAATCTAATTGGGGCATCGTTACTTGAGTTGCAACGATGCGCGGCTGCGCTGGCGGAGTTGGACGTACTAAGCAACTTTGCCGAACGTGCCGATACGCTGAACTTATCGCAGCCGACCTTACTGGATAAAGCGGGGATTAATATTGAAGGCGGCCGACATCTGGTGGTGGAACAAGTATCAGACATTCCGTTCGTGGCCAATGACCTAACGTTTTCAAACCAGCGCCGAATGCTGGTGATTACCGGCCCGAATATGGGCGGTAAATCAACTTACATGCGCCAGGCGGCATTGATTGTGTTGATTGCGCATATCGGCTGTTATGTGCCGGCCAAGAGTTTAAGTTGCGGCCCTATCGACAAGATATTTACCCGCATCGGCGCCTCCGATGATTTGGCCAGCGGCCGGTCAACTTTTATGGTGGAGATGTCAGAAACCGCCAATATATTGCATAACGCCACCTCCAAAAGCCTAATTTTGATGGACGAAATCGGTCGCGGCACCAGCACTTTTGACGGTTTATCGTTAGCCTGGGCTTGCGCCGATTTTCTAGCCAAAGAAACCAAAGCATTCACGTTGTTTGCGACGCATTATTTTGAATTGACTACGCTGGCGGATGAGCAAAAAACCATCCATAACGTACATTTGGATGCGATGGAGCACGGCGACAGGATTATCTTTTTACATGCGGTAAAAGACGGCCCGGCCAATCAAAGTTACGGCTTACAGGTAGCGTCATTAGCGGGTGTACCGCGTTCGGTAATCGACAAAGCTAAAGCCAAATTAAGGCAATTGGAAGATCACGCTTATCTTGAACAACAAAAAGAAACCGGTGTTAATCAGCTGGATTTGTTTGCTTCGAAAGAATGCCATCCAGCAGTCGTGATGCTTGAAGAAGCCAATCCGGATAATCTCAGCCCGAGGCAGGCCTTGGATTTATTGTACCGACTTAGAGATTTGGTTTAAGTCTGATAGGCGTCAGGCAATTTGTCTGACGCCTATCAGTTTCAATGATCTCTCTATTCAGAATCTTTTATATGTTTGATAGCGCGATTTATTCTGGCTAAGGTTTTGTCTTTACCTAGCAGCGATAGTGTCACATCAATCGCGGGCGAAACGGCTGAGCCGCAGACCGCAACCCGTAACGGCTGCGCCACTTTGCCTAAGCCCAACCCCAAGGTTTCCGCAAGGTTAACAACCAGTTCATGCAACACATGACCATCCCATTCGGGCACGGCGGCAAACAGATCGTGGAGCTGCGTTAATACCTCAGCAGCAGCGGGATTGAAATTCTTTTTCGCGGCTTTTTCGTCGTAAGTTTCAAACTCTTTGTAGAAGTACACACTGGCTGCGGCTATTTCTACCAGCGTTTTACAACGTTCGCGCTGCGCCTTTACGACGTCAACCAAGCTGGGGCCTTCAGTAGGATCAATACCCAGCTGCCCCATGTGCCAGCTCAAATGTCTGGCGACATGCGCTGGCTCACTATTCATGATGTACTGGTGATTTAGCCATAACAACTTTTCCATGTTGAACGCCGAAGCTGAGCCGTTCACATTTTCCAGCTCAAAATATTGAATCATCTCATCTATAGAAAATATCTCCTGATCGCCATGCGACCAACCCAGCCGCACCAAATAATTCAGCAACGCTTCGGGTAAATAACCTTCATTACGAAATTGCATCACACTGACCGCGCCGTGACGTTTGGACAAACGCGCGCCATCGGCACCTAATATCATCGGTAAATGCGCATATTTGGGTAACTCAGCACCCAAGGCTTTGAGGATGTTCATTTGCCTGGGCGTGTTGTTGATATGATCGTCACCACGAATCACGTGAGTCACTTGCATATCCATATCGTCAACCACCACTGTTAAATTATAAGTGGGCGTGCCGTCACCTCTGGCGATAATCAAATCATCCAGTTCTTTATTGCCTACAACAATATCGCCTTTGATTAAATCAGGAATAGTTACGGCACCATCAACTGGGTTTTTAAAACGAATGACGGCTTCTTGGTCTTTTTTAGGCTCAACCAAATCTCGGCATTTACCGTTGTATCTGGGCTTTTCTTTATTGGCCATTTGCTCAGTGCGCAACTGTTCCAGTTCATCTTTACTGCAGTAGCAGTAGTAAGCATCGCCTTGATCAAGTAACTGCTGAATAATTGCTTTATAACGATCGAAATGATGCGTTTGATAAAACGGCCCCTCGTCATAGTCCAAGCCCAACCACGTCATGCCTTCCAAAATCGCATCCACAGATTCTTGGGTAGAACGCTCCAAATCAGTATCTTCGATTCTCAAGATAAACTTACCGCCATGCTTACGGGCATAAAGCCAAGAAAACAAAGCAGTACGAGCACCGCCTACATGCAAATAACCGGTGGGACTGGGGGCAAAACGAGTTTTTATAGTCATCTAATTGAATTGTTTGTTTAATTTAAAGGGATTTATTTGTATTGATCTCACTCAGTATTCTTGAGATAACCTCAATAAAAATTAATTGCTGGTGCAATTATATCAGCCGCAGTCAAAGAACTGGCAATCTCAAAACGGGCTGAACAGGTTAGAATAGCGATACGGCGCACAAAAGACAGTGCATTAGATTGATAAAATCCCCAATCACTTACCTTATCAATCGCCTCTTAAAAATAACTCGACGCAAACTGAAGTTTTGTAACAAATAACACGTCAAAATACCTACTAATACACTTGCCAAACCCCATAAAAACAAGTCACTTAGAATGATAATTAACATAAACAAACAACATTTGGCAGTTCTTGCAAAAATGCTTGTCGTGACTTTGATTTACATCATTTTAGGGCGGCTGGTTAGCAGTTTCGCAGGAACTAATTTTGCCAATATCATTTATCCTTCAAGTGGTGTTGGTTTGGCTGCAATATTGCTTGGGGGGAGAAAATACGCCTTGAGTGTTTACTTTGGCGCTGTTGCAATCAATGTGCTTTATCAAAGCCCGCATGCACTGACATTTATCCTGCCTTTTGCCAGCGCCTTAGAATCTTTATCTGGTGCCTGGTTGTTGAACTATAAGGGGCAAAACTTTAAAGATATTAATTCTTTCAAAGACTTTTATCGATTGACGGGGATCGCAGGGGCCATTAGCAGTGCTATTGCTGCATTATTAGGAGCAACATTATTACTAGCCGCGGGAGGTATACCTAGCAGTGCTTATTTAGGCGCATTTCGCGATTGGTGGATGGGCGATATGCTGGGCATTATTCTGGTCACGCCACTGGTTTTAGTTTGGCGCATTCCACCTTTTGATTGGCTCAAACCAGCAAAATTGGTTGAGTTTGTCCTCTTGATTACTCTTACCTTTGCGGCGGGACAAATCATTTTCATGGACTGGCTGCAAGATCTACTTGCTCCGGTAACTTATGATTACTGGTTGTTTCTTTTTATCACTTGGGCGGCGGTACGTTTCGGTCTGCATGGCACAGTAGCAGTATTGTTAATTGTCGCTATACAAGCGCTGATCGGCTCATCATTGGGGCTGGGCTTTTTAAGCCAAGATTTTGCCAACACCCACCTAACAAATTTGTGGTTTTTTTCCACAACCCTATCAATTACCGGGATTGCCTTAGCAACGTACATTAAGCAGCAAAAATCAGTAGAAGAAGCATTACGCGACAGTAAAAATAACTTTCGAACCCTCGCACAAAATACCTCAGCACTAGTTTGGATGACAGGGCGCGATAACCTCCGCAGCTATTTCAATCAAGTGTGGCTGAATTTTACCGGCCGAACCATGGCGCAAGAAAAAGGCAACGGTTGGCTGGCCGATGTTCATCAAGACGACATCCAGCCATGCCTAGCCACTTATATCAATGCGTTTGAAGCACACCAAGAATTTACTATGGAATACCGGTTGCGGCGCAAAGACGGCGAATATCGCTGGCTGCTGGATCACGGCGTACCTCGATATAACAATCAGGGTGAATTTATAGGTTTTATTGGCTCTTGCATTGATATTTCAGATCGTAAAGCGGCGGAAGTCAAAATCCATCAACTGGCTTTTTTTGACCCCCTCACCGGTTTGCCAAATCGTAGATTATTGCTTGAACGCATGAAACACAGCATTCAAGTCGGTAAGCGCGAAGGCACGCAAATGGCGGTGATGATGCTCGATCTGGACCGATTTAAAGCCATTAATGATAACTACGGCCACCAAACCGGTGACGAGCTGTTGCAACAAGTCGCGACCCGCATTACCAATCGATTGCGCGATACCGATATGGTGGCGCGCTTGGGGGGAGATGAATTCATCGTGCTTTTGGACAATATCACCTTCCCGGAAGATGTCGCGCGAATTGCTGAAACTATTATTGCGGATTTGAGTAACCCCTTCGCACTAAGTCAAACCGGCAATGCCCAAATTGGCACCAGTATTGGCATTAGTCTGTTCCCGCAACATGGTAATGTGCCGGAAATATTGATGGATAATGCGGACACGGCATTATACAAAGCCAAAAATGACGGTCGAGGCTGTTTTGCTTATTTTTCTGAAGCACTTACCTTGGCTGCTCGCGAGCGCATTGAACTAGAAACAAATTTACGTTTGGCCCTCAGAAATAACGCTCTGAAAATATTCTATCAACCCCAAGTTGATGTCAGCAGTGGTCATATCATTGGTGCTCAAGCATTACTACGTTGGGAAATTTCACCTAATAAGTTTATTGCGCCCAATCGTTTTATTCCGATAGCCGAAGAAACCGGTTTAATCGTCGCGCTTGGCGAATGGGCCTTACGTCAGGCCTGCTTACAAGGCCGACAATGGCTGGATCAAGGTCTACCGGCGTTGACGCTGGCAGTAAAATTATCGCCCTATCAACTCAGGCACAGTGACATAAACGGTTTGGTTGCTTCAGTATTAAAAGAAAGCAATTTTCCCGCTGAGCGATTGGAGCTGGAATTAACTGAAAAAACCCTAATCGAACATCCTGACTCCGCTATTATCTTGCAAAATTTACGGGCACAAGGCGTACGTTTGGTGATAGATGATTTCGGCACAGGGTTTTCATCGTTGTCATACTTAAAACGCTTCCCGATAGATGCACTAAAAATTGACAAGCTCTACGTAGACGAGCAAAGCGATTTGGACATCACCGCAACTATCGTAGCAATGGCACGGACGCTAAATATGAAGACCCTGGCCAAAGGGATAGAAACATCGTCTCAACTGGAAATATTGCAAAGCCAAGGGTGTGACACTTATCAAGGCTACTTTAAAAGCCGCGCCCTGCCCGCGATTGAATTTGCTGATTTGCTGCGTACACATCACCTAAATTCAAGCTCAAACCACACCTAAACGACTTAAGATTTTTTTCCTTAAAGTAGCCGAAGAAACTGTCTTTTTTCTGTGGTACTCTTTTATGTAATCCATAAATCAAACCATACCTTGGGGATTACGATCATGAACAAAAAACATGCTATTACCGCAGTAAAATTCATTTCGTCAGCTCTTAATCAGTTGTTATCTTTCCTTAAGACTTGGTTCCATTCGCTATTACAAGCGCCCACAGAAAAAAATAGTAAACAGCCCGATAACAGAGCCCAAATAGCCCGTTTTGCTTGGGTAGCTTTGGCATTAGTGGCAGCAATTTCAGTTTTTAATCAATCCAAGGAACTGCTTCAAGATGAACTGCCTTATAACAAATTTCTACAATTAGTTAACGACAAGCGGGTTGAACATGTTGTTATCAGTGAAAAGCTAATTACAGGCTTAATCAAACCTGAAAATGAATCAGACAACCCACAGCATTTCATTACCATACCTTTGTGGGACGAGCATCTATCGGAAAAACTGGCCGAGCACAATATTGATTTTGTGGTCAGAAGCGGCGAAAACTGGCTAACCAACCTATTTCTCAACTGGATAATTCCTTTGCTGGTATTGCTGGCGATCTGGTCATGGATGTTCAAACGTATGGGCGGCAATGGACCTGGCAGTAATCCATTCCTAAATATAGGCAACAAGGTACGCATTCATTCCGACACCCAACCGAAAATTACCTTTGCGCAGGTGGCGGGTTCCGAAGATGCAAAACAAGAATTGAAGGAATCCATTGAATTCTTAAAAACCCCGGAAAAAATTCAAAAATTGGGTGGACACATGCCCAAAGGTTTGCTGCTAGTAGGTCTGCCAGGCACAGGCAAAACTTTACTTGCGCGCGCCGTTTCCGGGGAAGCAGGCGTGCCCTTTTTTAATATTAGCGGCTCTGAGTTTATTGAGTTATTTGTCGGCGTTGGCGCGGCAAGAGTGCGCGATTTGTTTGATCAGGCCAGAAAACAAGCGCCCTGCATCATATTTATCGACGAATTGGATGCCATCGGCCGTTCACGCGGTGGCCCAATGGTAATGGGGGGACATGACGAGCGAGAACAAACATTAAATCAGCTCTTAACTGAAATGGATGGTTTTGACACATCAGTTGGCGTTATCGTCATGGCCGCAACCAATCGCCCGGAAGTATTGGATAAAGCGCTGTTACGTGCCGGCCGCTTTGATCGCCAAATCATCATTGATAAACCCGATCTGGAAGATCGCATTAAAATTCTTAAGCTCCATACTGCGAGTATGCAATTAGCCAAAGATGTTGATTTGAATATCGTCGGTAAAAGAACTCCCGGCTTGGTGGGTGCCGATTTAGCCAATATTGCCAACGAAGCAGCAATACTGGCCGCCCGCACCAACCGCAATAATGTGCAAATGCAGGATTTTGAGGCCGCTATCGATCGTGTACTGGCCGGTCCGGAAAAGAAAAATCGCGCATTAGGCCCCGAAGAAAAACGTCGTGTCGCTTTCCATGAAGCAGGGCACGCGCTGGTAGCAAAATCGGTTCCCACTGGCCAACCGGTTCATAAAATATCGATTATTCCGCGTGGCGTATCGGCGTTGGGCTTCACGTTGCAATTGCCGGTTGAAGAAAAATTTCTATCAACCGATGCCGAGCTGAAAGATCAAATTGCCATATTACTGGGCGGTCGCACAGCGGAAGCTATAGCGCTAGGTAACGTCTCCACCGGAGCCCAAAACGATCTGGAAAAAGCCAGTGAAATTGCCCGTGCGATGGTTTGTTACCTGGGCATGAGTGAAAAACTGGGGCCACTGACTTACGGCAAACGCCAGCAATTACAGTTTTTGGAAACTGAAACCACTGAATATAGAAACTACAGTGACGACACCGCACGCTTGATTGATACTGAAGTGAAAGCATTGGTCGAAGAAGGCATGCATAGAGCGCAAGAGATTCTCAATCGAAGACGGCAAGACCTGGACAAACTGGCTGAATATCTGCAAGAAAAAGAAGTCATACAAGGCGACGAAATCGACGCCTTGTTACTTAAGTAATCTTCATCTGCGCGGCTTGCCGGGTGTTTGCAGGTATAGACTAGCTAACAAACACTCGGTCAATAGTCTGAAAAACATCAGCAAACATCTCGCTCGTTAATCGCTTGGTTTGAATGTTGTAACGGCTGGTATGGTAAGAATCAACCAAGGTATGTCCAGCGGGCAAATCATGCTTTACATTATGCCCGAATGCCGCACTACTCAATTTTAACCCGTATGCTTTTAATACCGACTGATGGGCGATGGTGCCCAATGCCAGTATCACCGAACGCTCCGGCAAATTAGCCAATTCCGCCGCTAAAAATGTATTGCACTGTTTGATCTCGGCATTGGTTGGTTTGTTTTCCGGTGGCAAACATTTGACAGCATTAGTAATTCTGCAATTTTTAAGCTCCAGCCCATCAACCAGCGACTCAGAAGTCGGTTTGTTACTGTAACCAAAATCGTACAAAGTCTGATACAGCAACAGCCCAGCATAATCGCCGGTAAACGGCCGCCCCGTTGCATTGGCGCCATGCATTCCCGGAGCCAAACCAACGACCAATAACTGAGCCTGACTGTCGCCAAACGGCGCTACCGGGCGCGCATGATACGCAGGATGTTTTTGTTTTACCTCACACAAAAAATCATCAAGCCGCTTACATTGTCGGCACTCCTGGTCGAATATTTTTTTGGAATCCATACTGGGGAAATTAACGGTGGTTGCTTGATTAAAGTCTGATTTGATTAATTGCAGCTTTTCAGACCGAGGGAGTTTTTTTATTGCACTTTCTCGTTTACTGGCCGAACTACGATCATGTCCGGTTTCCAGGTAAACCAGCGTTTTAGGCTTGCGTCCACGAAAATATTTGGCGCCTTGCTGATTTTTATGTTGATTAAAACGCCTGATGACGTCATTAGTGATTCCGGTATATAGGGAGCTGTCGGTACACAGAATTATGTAAACATACCAGTTCATGAGAGTTGAACATTAAACAGTAGTTCCAAAAAGAAAGCCTACCCCTGCAGTTAAACCCATCGCTAATGCGCCCCAAAATGTTACTCGCACAGCGCCCTTGATAATACTGGAACCGCCTGTGTAAGACGCTAGAATGCCTAGCAATGCTAAAAAAACTAACGATGCCGCTGACACTACCACTATCAACTCTTTAACCGGCACCAACACTACCAGCAACAAGGGTAACGCCGCGCCGATAGCGAAGGTCAATGCCGAAGTCAACGCTGCTTGGATAGGTTTTGCGGAGCCTGTATCCGAAATACCCAATTCATCTCGTGCATGCGCCCCCAAGGCATCGTGATGCATCAATTGTTCTGCAACCTTTTCAGCAAGCTCAGGCTCCAAGCCTCGAGAGACGTAGATAGCTTGTAATTCATGTATCTCATGTTGTTCGTTTTCATCCAGTTCTTTGCGCTCACGATCTAAATCAGCTCGCTCTGTATCAGCTTGCGAACTGACCGATACATATTCACCCGCCGCCATGGACATGGCGCCAGCAACCAGTCCTGCAACACCTGTCAGTAGAATATTTTCATGCGTGGCATTGGAGGCGGCAATACCAACGATTAAGCTGGCTGTAGAGACAATACCATCGTTAGCGCCTAGTACGGCGGCACGCAACCAACCGATTCGATGGCTACGGTGTCTTTCGTCATGATGATGAAACATTAGTTGTCCTCTAAAAATCGGATAGTGTTTTGGGCGGAATAGCCGCTCGCAAGGCATTTAAGACGGCAAGTACATCGATGACTTCCTGAGTAATCGCACCAGCCACCGGACTAAGATAACCTAATCCAGCCAGTACCATACCAATCACACTCAGCACCATCCCTCCTACGGCACTTTGCAACGCAATCGTGCGCATTCTTGCGCCAATGTGAAAAAGCTCGTCAACTTTTAATAAAGAGCTGTCCATAATCACCGCATCCGCGGATTCCCCGGTAATATCGCTATTTTGCCCAAAGGCAATGCCGATAGTCGCTGCAGTCAGCGCCGGCGCATCATTAATGCCATCACCCAGAAATACTGTTTTAGCCAAGAGCGTTTCTTGTTTAACCAGTTCCAATTTTTGCTCAGGGCTTTGACTAAAAAAAACGTGTTTAATACCTACTTGCTCGGCCAGGTACCGCACTTCTGATTCCCGATCACCAGATACCAGCATTACCCGGTCAAACATGTGACTAGGTCTTAAATGGTTTATAAATGATGAACTATCGCTACGTACTTCATCCCTAAACTGTAATGTTGCTGCATATTCACTATCAATCAACACCACACATTCGAGACCACCCGAACTTGGAGGTAATTCAGCGGCAGTTAAAGGGTCTTGATCGCTATAGTTTTTTCGGCTGGTAATTTGCACCTGCTTGCCGGCGACATTGCCTTTCAAACCGTCTCCAGGCAATTCGGTAATATGTGTCACGGGTAACAACGTGACCCCTGCTCGTTCAGCAGCTTTTATAATGGCATTGGATAACGGATGTTTGGAATAGCGTTCCAGGCTGGCGATGAAGCTTAAAATATCCTTTTCACTATAAGCTGGACTGGTAATCAATGCCGTAAGATTTGGCCGACCATAGGTCAAAGTGCCTGTTTTATCAAAAATCGCGGTGCGGCATGCGCCAATGGTTTCTAAAATAGCAGGATTCTTGATAATGATTTCCCGCCGCGCCGCCAGTGAAATGGAGCTGATAATAGTAACTGGTATGCCGATCAGCAACGGGCAAGGTGTAGCTATTACCAATACCGCCAAAAACCGGATAACATCGCCGCTGCTTGCCCAGGCGATCAAGGCAATAATTACGGCTAACGGCGTGTAAAGCGCTCCCAGCTGATCACCCAATCGCCTGATATTTGGGCGATATTTTTCGGATGAACGCATCACCTCCATAATTTTGGCGTAGCGGGAATCAACTGACAGCTTATCGGCACGAATGGTTAATGCCGAATCACCATTAATAGCGCCGGAAATAACGATAGAACCGGTAGTTTTCGACATCTGATAAGGTTCGCCAGTAAGAAACGATTCATCCATGGTGCCAACACCTTCCAGCACAGTACCGTCAACGGGACAGATCTCATGTGGCAAAATCAACAAGGTATCGCCGATCAGCACTTGGTCAGTAGTAATATCGACTAGCACGTCTAAAGATTTTCTATGCGCAATCGACGGCATACGACTCGCCAATGCCTCCAAAACAGAAGATGCTTTGCGGACTGCATAAAGCTCTAATACCGCACCACCGGAAAGCATCATCACCACTAAACTGCCTGCCAGATATTCATCCAGTAGAACCGAAGTGACAATCGCTATACCAGCCAGTAAATCAGCACCAAAATCACCATGAAGCAATTTTTTGAGTAATTGATAAAGTAACGGAACTCCGCCAAACAACAATACTGTCAATAATGGCAACTCAGCCAACGCCAAGCTAAAAGAGAAATGCCCCTGGACAATATTTTCAGTAGCAGAGCTTAGTAAAGTATTTAACGCGAGGGTGTAACTTTGATGCCCTATACCCAGGGCATATTTGAGGAGTAGAAAAGCAATAATACCGATAAGGCTCAGTATGGCAATACTGATTTCAGCATTTGAGGATGTAGTTTGTCTGGCATTTACCGTGTTATTCATAACACGGAATGTTACCACTGTTTCTGACGCTTAACTTTCACATGTTCAGGAACTTTTTTCGTAAACCGTGCTTATTTCTTATATAAAGCCAACACTTGTTTAACGTAATTTTGTGTTTCCGGATAGGGTGGAATTGAGTTGTTGTACTTGACCACCGCGCCCTCTCCTGCATTATAAGCAGCAACGGCAAGGTCAAGATTGGAATGAAACATCCCCAGCAAAAACTTTAGATAACGGGTACCACCTTCAACATTTTGATCGGGATTATTTCGATCAGTAACGCCAAAACGTCTGGCCGTATCGGGCATAAGTTGCATCAAACCGACTGCGCCTGCCGAGGAAATAGCATTGGCGTTGTAAGCCGATTCAGTTTGTATAACCGCATGAATCAACTTGGGATCCACTTGGTGTTTATCAGCTGCTTGAGCAATAAGGTCGCCAAACTTCTTTCTGTTGCCGGTCATAAACGGCAGAGCTTTGTCATAATTCAATGCTCTGGTTCGAATGATGCGTTTGTATAAGCTGTGTTTAGGTTCATCCGTATAGAAAACATGACCATCCGTATCAACAAACTTATAAATATCAGCTAATACCTCATCTGTTGCCAGTAAGGTTAAAAAAATCACTGCTATTTTCAGCATATTTGGCACCGCCTCTCATGTGGATTTAACAACGACTAAACTCGCGGCTTTTACCGCTCTTTTTCTAGCTTCTTCAATAGTGTTAGCGGAAGCTAACGCCACGCCCATACGCCGGTTTATAAGTGCTTCGGGTTTGGCAAATAAACGAACTTCACTCTCAGGAACAGCTAAAGCTTTATCAAGATTTTCATACGTCACATCTTTACCTTGTGAAGCCGCTAATATAACTGCACTGGCCCCGGCACTGCGGCTTTGAGCATTAACAGGCAAGCCTAATATGGCTCTAGCATGCAAATCAAACTCACTTTGATACTGCGTAACCATGGTTACCATACCGGTATCATGAGGCCGTGGACTGACTTCACTAAACCAAACATAGTCGTCTTTAATGAATAACTCAACGCCAAACAACCCTAAACCGCCAATTTCATTCGTGACCTTGTAGGCAATTTCCTGAGAAGCTTGTAATGCCGCCTCCGTCATTGCTTGCGGTTGCCAGCTTTCCCGGTAGTCGCCGCTTTCTTGCCTGTGTCCGATAGGCTCGCAAAAATGAGTTTCTATTTCTCCCTGTTCATTCAAAGCACGCACGGTAAGTAGCGTAATTTCAAAATCAAAATCAATTTTGGCTTCTACAATCACCTTGCCGGTATCGACCCGACCGCTAGATTTGGCGTAATCCCAAGCCGCTTTAAGCTGATCGGTACTTTTCACCATCGACTGGCCCTTGCCTGATGAAGACATCGTCGGTTTGATGAAACACGGGTATCCAATACCGTTATCGACCGCTGTTTCAAGTTCTTTAAAGGTTTCGGCAAACGCATATTGCGATGTTGGGATATTAAGTTGCACTGCCGCTAACGTTCTGATGCCTTCGCGGTTCATCGTCAACTGAATCGCACGTGCATTGGGTACAACAGTAATCTTGCCTTCTGCCTCAATTTCCAATAAGGCCTGTGTAGCAATCGCCTCAATTTCAGGAATAATAAAATTGGGTTGTTCCTTTGCAATCAGATCTTTAACCGCCTGACTATCGGTCATATCAATCACGTAACTACGATGCGCCACTTGCTGTGCCGGTGCATTGGCATAGCGATCAACAGCAATCACTTCAACACCGAATCGTTGCAGAGCAATAGCCAATTCTTTGCCTAATTCGCCGCAACCAAGCAACAAAGCTTTGGTCGCGGAAGCTGATAAAGCGGTTCCTAATTTCATTTTGACTCTGCCAGATAGTTGTCTATGTCTTCTTTAGAAAAACCAATTTTTTTCGCCACCCGATCAGCATGGCTAACGCGGGAAATGCCATCCACCAATTTGTAAGTGGGTGCATCATTGGCAAATTCGACTTGTTTGGGAACGCCTTGACGTTGATTAAGAAGAGCATCAACAAGTTGATGATTATGGGTAATCAAGATTGTACTGTTGCCTTTTCGATAAAAGCCGTCGAGAACTGTTGCCGACGATTCCATTTTTTCCTCAAAGGTAGTGCCTTCGGACATTTCATCGAGCACCACCAGACTTTTAGCGGTGCTTGCCAAAAATATCTCTTTGGTCCTTTTTAATTCTGTACCAAACCGGCCTTCCCCATCGTCCAGATGACTGATTTCCGGTGCTTGGTAAAAAATGCGATCGGCCACCGTTAACGTGGCCGATTTAGCAGGCACATAACTACCGGTTTGTGCCAATAATTGAATTTGGGTAATGGTTTTACAAAATGCTGTCTTACCGCCGCTATTGGGCCCGGTAATCAGCACTAACTTCTCATCTTCGAGACTAAAATCATTGCCGACATAGCTTTCATTCACTTTGCCCAATACCGGATTTCTGGCGTCGACGAGATTGATACGGTGATGATCGGCATTGATCAATTTTGGCAACACCGTCTGATGAGCAAATGTGTCAGCAAACTTTACAAATGACAACAACTCATCCAATTGCCCCAAGGCATCCAATACCTCTGCCACTTCGGTCGATTGCTTAAATTCATTGCGCAACGGGATAATGCAGCTATCACGATCAAATCCGCCAACAATGGGGTAATAGATCAATAACAAGGGCACCGCAAAAATGGATGCTGTGGGAATAGCTTCAATTGATACTTTAAAAACATCCGTGGGGAAAAAATGTGCAGCCGCCCAAACTAAACCGAAAAACAGCGTTATCAACAACGGTTTGAATAATTTTGGTTTAAAAATGATAGCCGGAGAAAACGCGCCTTCCCTCTCCTGCTTGCTTTTTATGCCATTTTCGGTAATGTACACCGGGCCTTCCATCAGCGAGTAGGCGCGGCTATTGGTAAAGCCTTTAATTTTGCCGAATATATCTTTTAAATAGACACTTTCCGGTTCAGCGATAGCATTAACTTCATCAACAAGTTCCAGCAGAAAACGCACACCACGTTTGTACTGCAGATAGCCATAACCTTCAATTTCATGTTCTTCTTTGGCAGTGCCTAACGCGCCCAAAAACTCACCAAACAACAGCAAGTAAAAGTGTTTTTCATGACTGGCTGCATTGTCGACAATGCGCTCAATACTGTTTTTTAAAGCCTGATTATTACCAAGTTCCAAGACTGCTTGTTGGCGCGATTCAATTTCGGGAAGAGAAGAAAGCGGCTGCGACAAAGTTCTAAATAAAACCGCTTGGCCAATAGTCGTGGCTGCTTGATTGACCGATTCAAATAATTCATCGACCTCGATAGTACTAAAGCCGCCTTGATCAATAACGCCTTCACCGGTTGGTAAAGGCTTACTTACTTTAACTTCTGGCCAAGTATGTTCTTGCCAGCTCTGTAGAAGTGTTTGCTGCATCAGGCGTCCTTTTTTATCGAATAAACCGAAAAATAATCGCTAACCGTCACGAAGCGATAATCAAAAGAAAAAACCGGCTTAATATCTACCGGTTAATCAAATTAAGAAACTCTGAACGAGTACTGATGTCTTTGCGGAAAATACCTTTCATGCTAGATGTAGTCATCACTGAGTTTTGTTTTTCTACACCACGCATCATCATGCATAAATGCTTAGCTTCAATGACGACTGCGACGCCTTTAGCATCCGTTGCCTGCTCAATAGCATCAGCAATTTGGCGGGTTAATACTTCTTGAATTTGTAGGCGACGTGCATACATATCAATCACTCGAGCCACCTTGGATAAGCCCAAGACTTTACCATTCGGTAAATACCCGACATGACACTTACCTATGAACGGCAGTAAATGGTGTTCGCATAATGAATACAGCTCAATATCTTTGACGATGACCATATCTTCGGTATCGGCAGTAAAAATAGCGCCGTTAAGCACCTCTTCCAAGGTCTTGTCATAGCCATTATTTAAAAACTTAAACGCCTTGGCTGCACGCTTTGGCGTGTCGATTAGGCCTTCACGAGTTACATCTTCACCGATTGCTTCGATGATTTTGGCAAAATGCTCTTCCATAGTTTCACTATTTGGTCATAAAAACGGTAGCGCAGTATAACTCATTGAAACGTGAATCTTAACGCTTGCAAAATCACATTTTCATCCGCCCCCGGTTTATGTGCGTGCTCGCTAATATACCGGCGCCAACCTCGCGCACCCGGCGCCCCATGAAAGAGTCCCAATATATGCCGGGATATACTGTTAAGCCGCACACCAGCTTTAAGTTGCGCTTGTATGTAAGGAATTAATAATTCGACGACTTCTTCTCTTGATACCAATTCACCGGCACCTGCAAACAACCGTTGATCCACCTCAGCCAATAAATAAGGGTTGTGATAAATCTCCCGGCCCAGCATCACGCCGTCCACTTTATCTAAATTTTCCTCGGCCTGTTCTAAGGTCGTCAACCCGCCATTTAAAATAATCTTCAGCTGCGGAAAATCCTGCTTAAGTTGATAAACCACATCGTAGCGCAACGGCGGAACATCACGATTTTGTTTGGGCGACAAGCCACTTAGCCACGCTTTCCTAGCATGAACGATAAACGTTTGGCAGCCGGCATTAGCGACCGTACTGACGAAATGGACCAATTCTTCATAAGAATCTTTATCATCAATACCAATTCTGGATTTAACAGTCACCGGAATGCTAACCGTCTGCTGCATCGCCGCAACACAGTCGGCCACTAACTCGGGTTCGGCCATCAAACACGCACCAAAGCGGCCATTCTGCACACGATCACTGGGGCATCCGACATTCAGATTGATTTCATCATAACCATAATCCTCAATCATCCGTGCGCTTATGCCCAGCTCACGCGGATTACTACCGCCAAGCTGAAAGGCCACCGGATGTTCCGATGTATCGAATTGCAAGAAACGATGATGATCGCCATGAATTAATGCTCCCGTGGTTACCATCTCGCTATATAACAGAGCCTGCCTTGACAATAAGCGATAAAAATACCGACAGTGGCGATCAGTCCAATCCAGCATGGGGGCAACACAAAAGGTATGTGGAGGTGTGTAACTATTTTTATTGATTTGAGATGACATATATTCGGATGTTTCATGAAACTTTTTTGTTCTACAGACAATTCTACCGACATTCACAAGATTATTTTCATCCTGTGCTTTTCTGGTAAAACCTTTAAAACCCGACAACCACCTGATAAAGACGGTGGTTGTCGGGTTTTATGTCCGGGTTAGTGTAGCTACATCAATACATTGAGGCGACAACTAACTTGAAACATTCCGTTATTGTTCAACATGTAACACGGCAACAGTGTTCCAAATCTCTTCAATAAAATCCGCATCCATTTCAGGCATGCCCGCTTTAATCCATTGCACCAGTACCTTGGCAATATTGGGATAAGTGATATGCACGGCATGATTATCATGCAGCCAGTGTTCAATCAAGGCACTATCCATGTCCATCATAGCATGGCCATAACCCAGCTGCTGCAACGCTGCCGCATTGGAGATTTGTTCCATTTGCGCATGTAACGGTTTAGCGAGAATTTTTTTGCCTAGCTGTAAACATTCACTGGCAAGCTCGAAACCGGCATTACTGATAATGCCGGCACTGTCGTACAAATCTTTCTGAAAACCTACACGTGACAATGGCTTGCAGGTAATGTGCTCGACATTGGAGACCACCACTTCCGGCGCATAAATATGAAATTCATAGTCTTTAAACGGCGCTAATAATTTGATCACCTCGTTTTGATCTTCAAACGGCAGATAAACAATGATTTTATTTTTGTTAATCGTTTTGGGTGGCTCCGGCGTATCGATAATCGGTGGCAAAATCGCTTGCCCGAAGTGATGCCAATGCAACCCCACGCCTATGTCCGCAGGCGCAAAATACTTCATTACTTGATCGGCAATCGGATCAGAACCGGCTCTAGGGATTTTATGATTAAACGCATACTGATGCCCTATTCCCAACACCTTCTTATGTTGGCGTTTTGCTGCCCAAGCGGTAACCGGTTCGAAATCACTGATTACCAAGTCATAGCCGCTTAAATCCAGTTTTGTGACATCCCTGACAAAGGTGATGGGTTTAGCGTCTCGTGCGGTTTTAAGGTAATTAACACGACCATGATCGGTATTAAAGGTCAGCCCATCGCGTACCCGATAGCCGTTAAATATTTCCATATCAAAATACTTATCAGCAGGCCGACCGGTAAACTGAAAATTAACTTCTATCCCGGCCGCATAAAGTTCCTTAGCCATCACCCGAGCGCGGGTGATATGACCATTGCCCGTGCCTTGCACACCGTAGAAAATCTTCATGCAAGCACCGCCAAGCTGAACAATGCCGTGCAAATCCCCAACAACGCGCCCATCAATGTATCGGTAGGAAAATGCACGCCTAGCACAATGCGGGAAAACCCGACCAGCGCAGACCAGCAATACAAGGGAATTAACAACTCGGGGACTGAATAGCCCAGCAGAGTAGCCATCATAAAGGCGGCGGACGTATGCCCGGATGGAAAGCTAAACTGGTCTGATGGAATGATGCTACTACGAAAATTTTCTAACGCCGCTTGCGGACGATTGCGTTTAAGGCCGTTTTTTAAGACAAAATAAACCGGCCGTTCTATCAAAAACGCCAGCAGCATTGCTTGTACAAAGGCATTTTCAAAGCCCAGTTGCCATGCCGACAAGGCAAAGATAATGACATAGAGCTGGCCATCGCCGGTTTTGGAAACCACCCTGCCAACCTTGGTTAAGGAATTGTGCAGCCTGACATTCAGCAGCCAGGTGAACATAAACACATCGCACTTATGAATCGAATACAGCAGCTTCATCGCTTTATCCCCATAGAAGAGTCTTAATCCAACACCTGATTTTCAAGTTCAGATTAAGACTCTTCTATGACAAAGGAATGAAGGATTTTTTACAGTTGCGTGACAGAACTGCGACGACTATGTCTTGTCCTTGCTACTTGAACCGCTGCAACGCATAAATCAACACAACCAGCGCAGTTTTATTGAATTTCATGGCATCTAAGGACTAATCATGAATTTTCATTGAAGACCTACTACGATTTTTCTGCTGATATTCCAGCAGAATATGTCTTTGCCGTGCTGATTAATCAACACTATTAATTTACTTCCACCCTTGTCCCGGCTGCTTAGCTTGAAGACCTTGACATCATCAAAATGGTTCGTAAATTGCTAGTTCTTTTCACAGCACGTGTAATGGATTGATAGCGTTAGCCGCCATTTCAACATGAAATGTATGCAATAAATTACATCCTTTAAGTTATGCCTCTTGTTTCTGTAGTGTGGCGGTTTTATAGATCTGATCAGACATGGTCAGAGCTAATACTCCTGCCACGACTCCGGGCCGAATAATTACCAAATCAGGAATCAATTAATGCACAGGTTATTTCGCTCATTTTGCGAACACTTTGGCGCGAAAGCGTCAGCTATTTTGCTCAAACCATTCCGAAGCGTTCTCGTTAATACGCAGCAAAGAGTAGCTTTCGGAGCATTCCATTTATGAGCACAGTAGGCTTAAACTCCAATAACTCTGTGCAATCCCGCCCCCGGCGTTATGTTTTTATCGCCCTGACTGTGCTGGGACTGGCTGCCACAGCGGGTGTAATCGCTTTCGCCGCGAATCCGAATCGAGGCAGTCAACCTGCAGCCAAACCTGCTGTCCCTGCCCTCAATGTTACCCGCACTGAATCGCACCGTGAATCCTGGCCTGCAAGTGTGGAAGTCCCGGGAGCGATCGCTCCATGGCAGGAAGCGGTGCTAAGCGCCCAGGTCGCGGGGCTGCGCTTGATAGAAGTGCATGCTGAAATAGGCGACGTGGTACACCGCGGCCAGCTGGTGGCGCGGTTTGATACGGAAATGTTGCAGGCTGATGAAGCCCAACTCAAGGCCTCGCTGACTCAGGCGGAAGCCAATGCGGCCCAAGCCAAGTCTAATCGGGAACGCGCACTGATGTTAAAAGAAAGTGGCGGCTTAAGCGAACAGGATATATCCCAGACCCAGACCCAGGCCGTGACAACTCAAGCCCAGGTGGAATCTGTCAAAGCACAACTGGCAGCCAAACTTTTACAGCTGCGCTACGCAGAAGTGGTCGCTCCGGACGATGGCGTCATCAGCTCTCGTAACGCCACTCTTGGCACAGTGTCCAGCAGTGGTCAGGAACTGTTTAGATTAATCCGCCAGAATCGTCTGGAATGGCATGGTGAATTAACCGCTGAACAATTGGCACAAATCAAAATCGGCCAGAGTATCCAGCTGGAGCTCCCTGATGGCAGTAATGCCGTCGCCAAAGTTCGAAAAATATCACCCTCACTGGACAGCCAATCCCGCCTTGGCACCTTGTTCGCCGACGTTGAATCGGGCAACCGCGCGCGTGTCGGCATGTATGCCAATGGTCGAATTTTATTAACGCAAAGCACCGCGTTGGTAGTGCCCGCTGCCAGCGTAATTATTCGTGACGGCCGTAGTTTTGTAGTCAAACTTAAAGAAGAGCAAGACGTGTCTGCCGTCAACCTCCAGTCCGTCACCACAGGACGCCGCCAGGGTCAAGAAGTAGAAATCCTGGAAGGACTTGACGAAAACGAGCAAGTGGTCGCTCAGGGTGCGGGGTTCCTGAATGACGGCGATTTAGTAAAAGTATTGCCTGCCAGCGGCACAGCAAATTAGGAATCAGTAATGAATCTAGCGACTTGGTCCATCCGCACCCCTATTCCGTCGATATTGCTGTTCATCCTGTTGAGCATTGCCGGGATTCGCGGCTTTCAGCAACTATCTATCCAGAGCATGCCCGATCTGGAGCTACCCACCATCACGGTTAAACTAACCCAGCCCGGTGCCGCTCCGGCCCAGCTGGAAACCGAAGTCGCGCGCAAGGTGGAAGATTCCATCGCCAGCGTGGCAGGTATCAAACATATTCGTACTGCTATTCGTGATGGACTGGTAACCATCACCGCCGAATTCGTGCTCGAAAAAGCCGTTTCCGACGCGCTGATCGAAACCAAGGATGCCGTCGACCGGGTCCGCTCCAATCTGCCAGTAAGCCTGCAGCAACCCGTCGTCAGCGCGGTCAATGTCAATGGCGCACCCATGCTGACCTATGCCGTTTCGTCCACCAGCATGAATGAAGAAGCGCTGTCCTGGTTTGTTGACAATGAACTGGCGAAAGCCATCATGGCAGTTCCCGGCGTGGGCCGTTACGAACGACTGGGGGGCGTAACGCGCGAGGTCCGAGTAGAAGTCGATCCGGTACGCTTGGCTTCTTTAGGCGTGACAGCCACAGATGTTTCGCATGCGCTGCGTCAGGTGCAGCAAGAATCGTCCGGTGGGCGCGGTAATCTTGGGCAAAATGAACAGTCGGTACGCACGCTGGCCACCGTCCATCAAGCAGCGGAATTGGCGGCATTGCCCATTGCGCTGAACAGTGGTCGCAATTTGCGTTTAGATCAACTCGCCACTGTGCGCGATACCATTGCGGAACGCACCCAAGCGGCACTGCTGGACGGTAAAGAGGCCGTCGGTTTTAGCGTATATCGCGCCAAAGGCGCTGATGAAATCCTGATTGCCGCGCATATAGATGAAACACTGAAAAAGTTACAACAAGCCGATCCCACCCTCAGCTTTACCCTGATTGCCGGCACAGTGCAGTACACCCATGATCAGTTTGAAGGCTCCATGGACATGCTTTATGAAGGCTCACTGCTGGCGGTACTTGTCGTCTGGTGGTTCCTGCGCGACTGGCGAGCGACGTTGGTATCAGCCTCAGCGCTGCCCTTGTCGATACTGCCGACTTTCGCCGTCATGAACTGGCTGGGCTTCTCTCTGAACATCCTTACCTTGCTGGCTTTAGCGATCGTCGTCGGTATTTTGGTGGACGATGCCATCGTTGAAATCGAAAACATTGCCCGCCACGCGCGCATGGGAAAATCGATTCGTCAGGCGGCAGGCGATGCAGTCACGGAAATTGCACTGGCGGTCATTGCCACCACGTTAGCTCTGGTCGCGGTATTTTTTCCTACCGCCGCGATGAGCGGGATTCCCGGGTTGTTTTTCCGGCAATTTGGCTGGACGGCCGTGGTCGCAGTATTAGCATCCTTGCTGGTTGCACGTTTATTGACGCCGATGCTGGCAGTATTCTTTCTTAAATCCCATGCGCATAATGAGGCTCCTGAAGGCAAGTACATGACACGGTACATCAAAACTGTCCGCTGGACTTTAGCCAACCGGCGCACCACGCTGATATTAAGCACCGTATTCTTCATCGCCAGTTGCGGCCTGCTGCCGTTCATTAACACCGGCTTCATGCCGGCTTCAGACCGCGGTTACACCTCGCTAAACTTCGAATTGCCGCCCGGCAGCACACTGCAAGACACCGTTGCTGTCGCCGAATCCATCCGCACGACATTAGGTCAGGCCGAAGGCATCGTCCATACTTTCGCCTCAGTCGGTAATGCCCAGACTGCCGGCGGCGTCCGCAAAGGCTCGGTGCTGTTAAGTCTTGCCGACCGCGACCAGCGCCCGCCGCAAGCCGAAATTGAGCGCGTAGCTCGACAAGCATTGCAAACGGTACCGGGAGCGCGCTTCAACATCAGCACCGGTGGGCCTGGCGGCAGATTTTCTTTAATTCTTGCCAGTGATAACGATACTGCGCTCAAATCTTCTGCTCAAGCGGTGGAGCGAGAGTTACGTAACGTCGGCACTCTGAGCAATATCAATTCCACTGCCGACCTGGAAAGCCCGGAAATTATCATTCGCCCTGATTGGCAACGCGCCGCGGATTTGGGTATTACCGCCGAACTGATCGGCGAAACCGTGCGCATTGCTACCAGCGGTGATTTTGATACCCAGTTGGCAAAATTGAATCTGGATAATCGCCAGCTGGACATTCGTGTGCGCATGGCAGATGCGGCACGCCAGGATATGGAAACTATCGCCAATTTGCGCATTCGTTCCCGCAATGGCCTAGTCCCGCTCGCCAATGTCGCCAAACTAAGCCTGGAAAGCGGCTCCACGCAAATCGACCGTTTTGACCGCCAGCGCTTTGTAACCATCAACGCCGAATTAACCGGCATGCCGCTGGGCCAAGCGATGAAAGCAGCACAAGCGCTGCCTTCCGTTACCAATATGCCGTCCAGCGTGCATCTAATCCAGACCGGCGATGCTGAAATCATGAAAGAGCTGGTTGGCGGTTTCGGGATTGCAATGCTCACCGGCATCGTTTGTGTGTTCTGTGTGCTGGTGCTGTTGTTCAAGGATTTCTTCCAGCCCATCACCATCCTTTCCGCCATTCCTTTGTCTCTGGGCGGTGCCTTTATCGCGTTGCTGGTCAGTGGCAGTGAGCTGGATATGTCATCGATGATCGGCGTCATCATGCTGATGGGTATCGTCACCAAGAACTCGATTTTATTGGTGGAATACGCCATCGTCGGCATGCATGACCGAAACCTAAGCCGAATCGAGGCCCTGATCGACGCCTGCCACAAACGCGCTCGGCCCATTGTAATGACCACCGTGGCAATGATTGCCGGCATGCTGCCGATTGCGATGGGCATCGGCACCGACAGCGGTTTCCGCCAGCCCATGGCCACCGCAGTAATCGGCGGCCTGATCTGCTCAACCTTTCTATGTTTATTGGTAGTGCCGGTAGTGTTTACTTATGTAAATGACGTAGAGCAATGGCTAAAGTCCCGGTTTACCAGCAAAAAACCAAAGCATATCAACATCGAAATCGCAGAAACAGCCATCGAAGCTGATCGTGCTTGACGGTTAAATATCGTAAACAGCCACGTCAACAGATTGATCAATACTCAAACAGACAGGCTGGATAATTCAAGATTTTAACCAACTTAACCTGGGTGCAGCTCAAGGCATTGCGGTGCGTGAATATCCCACGAACACAGGCCCTGTAGATTATGTGCTGCTTGTTAAACGCAAGGCGGTCGGCGTTTCGAGGCCAAGCGTGATATTGATCAGACACGGCTATCGAATCAAAGACCTGCTAGAGCAGTTCGACGTCAAACCAACGGAGATCAAAGCGTTATTCAGGAATAGCCTAAACACTACTCGGGGGCTGAAGCGCCAGAAATTTTTGACAGCAGGAATGTGAGCTCACTAAGGTGGAATGCAAGCCGGCGCTTATAATTGCAAGCTCATTTGCATTTAATCTAAGCCTGGCCGTTATTTCATTTGCATTTAATTCGAGCTCAAAACAGCGTTAAATGCGTACCGGCGGGTTTCAAACGCGAGCCGTTACAAATCGTTTAGCTTAACTAGCACTGATTTATTCGCCGGGTGTATCGCTTCAAAAAATCTTCAACAACAATCGATAACAGCGGCACTGATGATTTATTTTGCGTAGGTTCAGATTTGAGATGACGAATGAAATTTTTCGTCGGTTGATCAGTTCCGTGAATATTTTTCGAATCTTCATTTGCTTGTTTAAGAATCTGCAAATGATTTGTTCGTGATCAGCCCGGCCCGTTTTTAAATCGGGCAAGGTATTGGGATGCTTGCGGCCAATCTTAAAGCTATCGGTAAGCTTCAGCTCGACTTTCAATTTTTAGACTTTGGATTATTTCACGAACTTTAAGCGATGTTCTAAGTTCAACGGGAACAAACAAGGCGAACATAATAAATATTGTTGCGCCTAAAAAGATATGAAATCCCACCCATAAAAAAAGCCTTTTTGTAACAGCGCTTTGTAGCAAAACACTGTTTAAAAAGGCTTTCTTTAAAAATCTATTAATCAATAGACTTACACATCGTGGCGGAGAGAGAGGGATTCGAACCCTCGATGGGAGTTAAAGCCCATACTCCCTTAGCAGGGGAGCGCCTTCAGCCTCTCGGCCATCCCTCCAAATTGGAATACTATTTTCGCTTAATTTTATTTTTTTTGCTAGATTTAAATTTTATTGTATAAATAAAATTAATTTAGATATATAAATCTTAATATTTTATTCTTGAATATCGGATAATCCGGATTGTTCTTTTTTGATTCTTTCATATATTTCTTCTCTATGAACAGAAACGTCTTTTGGTGCATTAACACCTATGCGAACCTGATTCCCTTTGACACCAAGAACAGTGACGGTAACTTCATCACCGATCATTAAAGTCTCCCCCACCCTACGAGTCAATATAAGCATGGTAACTCCCTATTATTTATTAAACACCGGCCCACATTATAAGTCGGCACACAACTAAGATTGGCAATTATAACAGCTTTGTTTGATAAAAAAACTTATACGTTTGCTTCTTTATCCAAGTTAAATGCTGAATGTAGAACCCTGACCGCCAACTCTAAATATTTTTCATCAACAACGACGGATATTTTAATTTCCGATGTTGCAATCATTCTGATATTAATTCTTTCATCCGCCAGTGCCTTGAACATGGTACTGGCAATACCAGCGTGAGAGCGCATACCGACCCCGACAATAGAAACTTTTACGATACTGTCATCACCAGTTACTTTTCTAGCGCCTAATTCAGTACAAATATTTTCCAGTAAGGCCTTAGCTTTTTGATAATCGTTACGATGCACGGTAAATGTAAAATCTGTTGTTTTATCATCAGCAATATTCTGCACAATCATATCAACTTCGATATTAGCATCAGCAATAGGTCCCAAAATTTTGAAGGCAATGCCCGGCAAATCAGGTACACCAGTAATGGTCAACTTCGCTTCATCGCGATTAAAAGCTATTCCAGATATTAAAGCACTTTCCATTTGTGATTCCTCATAGGTAATGAGCGTGCCCTTACCTTCTGTAAATGATGACAAAACTCTCAAAGCAACATTGTATTTGCCGGCAAACTCAACCGACCTGATTTGCAAAACTTTTGAGCCTAAGCTGGCTAGCTCCAACATTTCTTCAAAAGTAATTTTATCAAGCTTGCGTGCTCTCGGCTCAACTCGAGGATCAGTAGTGTAAACACCATCAACGTCAGTGTAGATATGACACTCGTCAGCCTTTAAGGCTGCAGCTAATGCGACTGCTGTGGTATCAGACCCGCCTCTGCCCAGAGTAGTAATATTGCCTAATTCGTCAACGCCTTGAAATCCAGCGACCACAACGACCTTGCCGGCATTGAGATCTGCATGCACTTTGGCGCTTTCAATGTCACGAATTCTGGCTTTGGTGAAGCTACTGTCGGTAAGAATTTTGACCTGAGAACCCGTATAGGAGCTAGCATCGCAGCCCAAGCTATGTAGTGCCATGCATAACAAAGCAATAGTGACCTGTTCGCCGGTAGATAGCAGCACATCCAATTCCCGATCGGTCGGTTGCGTCTGCATTTCTTTCGCCAAAGCCACCAATCGATTGGTTTCTCCGCTCATTGCTGAAACTACAACCACAATTTGATCACCCGCATCGTGGGCTTTTTTGACTTTCTCAGCGACTACTTTAATTCGTTCGACCGTACCGACCGAAGTGCCGCCAAATTTATAAACGTACAATGCCATGTTTTTTTAACCTTCTTTGGCCTTTATTAACCTAATTGTTCTTTTACCCAACCAGACACTTGCTCCAATGCTGCTGAAAGCCCTGACGGATCATTACCACCAGCTTGTGCTAAATCAGGCCTGCCACCGCCTTTACCGCCGACTTTAGTGGCTACAAAGTTAACCAGATCACCTGCTTTAACTCGCCCCATCACATCTTTGGAAACACCGGCTGTCAAACTGACTTTGTCACCCTCAACTACAGCCAACACAACCGCAGAACTACCTAATTTATTCTTCAGCTGATCGACCAAGTCGCGTAACGATTTGCTGTCGACATCATCCAGCTTAACAGCCAATACATTTATGCCATCGACATCAACAGCTTTGCCAACCAGTTCGCCACCCGCTGCACTTGCCAGTTTTGCTTGTAATCGTTCCAGTTGTTTTTCGAGTAATTTGTTTTTTTCTAACAGTTGCTCGACTTTTTCCGGTGCTTTATCTGGAGAACTTTTCACCAAGCCAGCGATACTAGCGAGAGCCTGATCGCGGCTTTCCAACCATTCGATACAAGCACCACCGGTCACTGCTTCAATTCGGCGTACTCCAGCGGCCACACCGGTTTCGCTAATTATTTTAAAGCTACCGATGTCACCAGCCCGAGCAACATGCGTCCCCCCGCAAAGCTCAGTAGAGAATTCGCCGATTTTCAAGACTCTAACTTCATCACCGTATTTTTCGCCGAATAGCGCCATTGCCCCGGCTTTGACAGCGTCCTCTTTAGCCATGACTTGTGCCGCCACCGGATTATTCAAACGAACCTGCTCGTTAACCACGCGCTCGATCGTCGCAATTTCCGAAGCTGTTACCGGTTCGAAGTGAGCAAAGTCAAAACGCAAGCGTTCAGGATTCACTAATGAACCCTTTTGAGTGACATGGTCGCCCAATAGTTGTCTTAAAGCCGCATGCAACAGATGGGTTGCGGAATGGTTTAACTCGGTGGCCTTTCTGTCTTCAGCATTGACATGCGCGACAACAGATTGATCTGGCTGCAAGCTGCCGGACACCAATTTGCCTTTGTGCAAAAACAGGTTGCCGCCCTGTTTTTGGGTATCTGATACTTTAAATACGGCCCCATCAGCTTCGATAGTGCCGTTATCGCCCGCCTGGCCGCCCGATTCACCATAGAATGGGGTTTTGTCCAGAACGACAATACCTTCATCGCCATCATGCAACCTATCGACTGGCTGGCCTTTTTTAAATAAGCCGACGATCTTGGCTTGATCCTGCAAATAGTCGTAGCCGGTAAATTCGGTTTGGCTGTCCAGCTTTATATCTTGATCATAATCAGCACCAAAACTGCTGGCTGAGCGTGCACGTTCACGCTGTACGGACATGGCAGTTTCAAAGCCTGCATGATCGACAGTTAAATGATTTTCCCGAGCTACATCAGCAGTCAAATCGACTGGAAAACCATAGGTGTCATACAACTGAAACACAACCTCACCTGGAATAACAGAATCGTCCAATTTGGCAATGCAAGCTTCCAGAATCTTCATGCCTTGCTCGAGAGTTTCGGCAAAACGCTCTTCTTCTTTTTTCAACACACGTTCAACTTGGGCTTGAGCTTGTTTTAACTCGGGATAAGCCTCCCCCATTTCCTGGACAAGTGGCTCAACCAGCTTGTAGAAGAAGGTTTCACGAACACCTAATTGATAGCCGTGACGAATGGCTCGGCGAATAATACGACGCACCACATAGCCGCGACCTTCGTTGGAAGGCAAGACACCGTCGGCAATCAGGAATGCGCAGGAACGGATATGGTCAGCAATAACTCGTAATGAGCTTAGTGTAGTATCGTCGGTGCCGACCAAAGCAGCCGCAGCCTTCAATAAATTTTGGAATAAGTCGATTTCGTAATTACTATGAACTCCTTGCAACACAGCGGCAATACGCTCCAAGCCCATGCCGGTATCCACAGAAGGTTTGGGCAATGGCGTTAACGTACCATCAGCGGAACGGTCGTATTGCATGAATACTAAGTTCCAGATTTCAATGTAACGATCACCATCTTCTTCGGGTGAGCCCGGAGGCCCGCCTGCTATTTCCGGACCATGATCATAAAATATTTCGGTACAGGGGCCGCAAGGACCGACATCGCCCATGGACCAGAAATTATCTTTGGCGCCGATTCTGGAAAACCGGGTTTTATCAGCACCGACATCTTCCAGCCAAATTTTTTCGGCTTCCAAATCTTCATCAAAAACGGTAATCCATAATTTTTCGGCAGGGATTTCCAGCTCTTTGGTTAAAAAGTCCCAAGCAAAATGAATGGCTTCTTTTTTAAAATAATCACCAAAACTGAAGTTACCCAGCATTTCAAAAAAGGTGTGATGCCTTGCGGTATAGCCGACATTTTCCAGATCATTGTGTTTGCCGCCCGCTCTGACACAACGTTGGCTGGTGACAGCCTTGTTATAATCGCGATGTTCTCTACCTAAAAATACATCCTTAAACTGCACCATACCGGCATTGGTAAATAGCAGTGTTGGATCGTCGCCAGGTATCAATGAGCTTGAGGGTTGTATGGAATGGCCGCGCTCACGAAAAAATTCTAAAAATGCGGCGCGCAGCTGAGCGCTGGTCATGTTCTTCATAGTGTTTAGTGATTTTTTAAAACAATGTTATAAAAATTTAATCTGCAGCTGATCAAATAAGGCATTAATCATTTCGAAGGAAAAGCCACGCTGTACCAGGAATCGGCTACGTTTTGCCCATTCGCTGCGACTTAACAATCTATCTTGCTGATATTTTTTGTCATAAACCTGCTCAATCAAACCCATCCAGCTGCCGGCAACGGTTTGAACAATTTGATCGAGAGTGTTTATTTCAACGCCATTTTGTTTCAGTTCATAAGCTACGCGAACCGGTCCGTAGCCTTTCATAATACGAGAGCGAGCATAACTTTCGGCATATCTGATGTCGCTTTGCCAACCTTTATCAGCCAGGTTGTCAATGACCGGCTGCGCATCCTCCTTAATAAAACCTCTTAAAGCTAATTTTTCCAGCAATTCCTTTTGGCTGTGTTCTCTTTGCGTCAGTAAACGCAAACAAACGTCCTCTATTTGCTTAGCCCTTTCCTCCACAAGCCTTGCCAATCCTTAGTCGACGTCGTCCAGTTCTTCAATCTGTGTAATGACCGGAGGTTTGCTAAATGCCTCGGCTCTGATCTTGGCTTCAATTTCCTTAGCTTTATCAGGATGTTCTTTAAGAAAAAGTTTAACGTTGTCCTTACCTTGGCCGATTTTTTCATCGCCGTAGCTATACCAAGAACCTGCTTTTTGAATAAAACCGTAACTGACACCCAAATCTACCAGCTCGCCATAAAAAGAGATGCCTTCGCCGTATAAAATCTCAAACTCGGCTTGTCTAAAAGGTGGGGCGACTTTATTTTTTACGACTTTTACCCGGGTTTCGTTGCCAATGACTTCATCGCCTTTTTTCACCGAACCGATGCGGCGAATATCAAGACGTACCGAGGCATAGAACTTAAGTGCGTTACCACCGGTTGTGGTTTCCGGACTGCCGAACATCACGCCGATTTTCATCCGAATTTGATTGATAAAAATAACCAGCGTATTTGAACGTTTGATATTACCTGTCAACTTTCTTAGCGCTTGCGACATTAGCCTTGCTTGCAGGCCCATGTGCGAATCGCCCATATCGCCTTCAATTTCCGCTTTAGGCGTTAAGGCCGCCACGGAGTCAACGACAACCACGTCTACTGCACCGGAGCGCACCAACATATCAGTAATCTCAAGCGCCTGTTCGCCGGTATCAGGCTGGGAAACCAGCAAATCATCAACATTAACGCCAATTTTTTCGGCATAACCGGGGTCCAATGCATGTTCGGCATCAACGAATGCGGCAGTGCCACCTAGCTTTTGCATTTCTGCGATCACTTGCAAAGTCAGCGTGGTTTTACCTGAAGACTCAGGGCCGTAAATTTCAATGACGCGACCACGCGGCAGTCCGCCAACGCCCAGTGCAATATCCAAGCCTAACGAACCGGTAGAAACTACGTCTATATCACGAGAAGCGGTAACGTCACCCATGCGCATGACGGAACCTTTGCCGAACTGCTTTTCGATCTGCATCAACGCAGCGCCTAAAGCTTTCTTTTTATTTTCATCCATAATTTTTGACCGGTAAGTTAACGTGGGAAAAGTGTCATTTCTATCTTTTTATTATCACATAGAGCCCAATATTTCGGGTAGCTTTGATTTTCCTTGCAAGCAAGCCCACATTATCCTTGTTGCAACATTTCCAAAGCCAGTTCCGCCATATTTTTCGAACCACCACCCTGCCCTAATAGCTGCTTAACCTGACTTAAGTTTTCACGCATTTGTGCGGCATATTGAACGTCCGACAGAATGCGCTGCACTTCTACAGCTAGATTTTTCGGAGTAGCTTCATGCTGAATAAGCTCCTTGACGATGGCTTTACCGGCGACAATATTAGGCAAACCAATAAAAGGAATATTTACCAGCCACCGCCCTAACCAATAGGTACTTGGTGCCAGTTTGTAGACAATCACCATGGGCACGGTCAACAAAGAAATTTCCAGCGTCGCAGTCCCGGAAGTGGTCATTACCGCATCGCAGCATTGAATTACATCATAAGGCTGATTTTTAACTACGGTGACGTTAATGTTTGATGACTTTAAATAAGTCTGAAGCAAAACATCCGATATTGAATCAGCTTGCGGTAAAACAAACTGAATCCCTGGAAAACTGACTTGCAATTGTTCAGCGGCCGCCAGCATGACCGGCAACATACGCTTGATCTCATTAGCGCGACTGCCCGGCAATAAACCCACGACAGGATTATTTTGATTTAATTTATAGCTAACCAAGTCTTCGGCTTTGGTATGAAGTGGGTGCACCTTATCCACCGATGGATGCCCGACATAGCGCACCGGCACGTTTTCAGCATCATAATAAGCTGTCTCAAACGGAAAGATTACAGCCATCATGTCGATTACTTCGCCATAGGCCTTTACTCGTCCCGGTCTCCATGCCCACACTTGCGGACTGACATAAAACAACACTTTTATGCCTATCCGCTTGGCATATTTAGCTAATTTAAAATTAAATTCTTTGTAATCGACACACACCAACAAATCAGGCCGTTGCTCAGCAAGCAGCTGCTTCATCGCCGTCAAAGCACGGCGAATTTCACCGTAATGTTTGAGCACCTCAACCACACCGATGACAGCAATATTTGCTGAGTCATAACGAATCTCAATCCCTGCCCGAGCCATCTTGGCACCGCCCATGCCAATACCTTTAATGTTCGGACATTGCTTTTTTAGCTCCAGAAACATATTGGCAGCATGCTGTTCACCGGAGGACTCTCCAGCACTGAACATGACGGTTAAGGGTTTATGATAGACCAAAACAAAAGCCTTTAAAAAGGGAACCAAACAAAAGGCCGACGTAAAGTCGGCCTTAATGACATCACCGCAAATTAATTTACGCTGTCAAAACACCGCGAATAACAGCAACGATTTCTCTGATAGTGTCATCTTCAAGATACGGACAAATAGGTAATGAGAAACACTTGGCGGCAACGGCTTCTGTTACCGGCAAACTGACGCCTGCGCATTCTTGTTTAAATACATTTTGTTGATGCAGTGGCACAGGATAATAGATCGCACAGCCGATTTGCTTGTCTTGCAGGGCTTTTAATACCTCGTCCCGGCGATCACACAACAACGTGTATTGGTGATAAACGTGTTCGCCTAAGCCATCTTCATAAGGCGTAGTCAGCGGTAAATCCGCCATCAGTTGTGAATACAAATGTCCAACATGACGACGCTTTTGATTGTATTGATCAATACGCTTTAATTTAGCTCTTAATATTACCGCCTGCATCTCATCAAGGCGACTGTTGTAACCAATCACATCATGGTAGTACCGGACATCGGAGCCATGATTACGCAATTGCTTAATCTTTGCTGCGCTTTCATCTGAATTGGTAGTGACTAGGCCGCCATCGCCAAATGCACCCAAGTTTTTGCTGGGAAAGAAACTGAAGCCACTGGCATGGCCAATCGCACCGGTCTGTTTGCCATTAATCGTTGCCCCAAATGACTGGCAGCAATCTTCGATTAACTTAAGATTATGTTGCTCACACAGTTGAGCAATTTTTGTCATGTCCGCCGGTTGTCCAAATAAATGCACAGGCATCACCGCTTTGGTTTTTGGCGTTATGGCTTTGGCAATTGCTTCCGGCGAAATATTAAAGGTCTTCGGATCAATATCGACAAAGACAGGAATTGCGCCCACATATTTAATCGCTTCTGCGGTAGCAATAAAGGTAAACGCAGTGGTGATCACTTCATCACCAGCACCAATACCTTCAGCAATTAATGCCAAATGCAGTGCATCAGTACCTGAAGCTACGCCGATAGCATGTTTAACACCTAAATAGCTTGCCGCTTCTTTTTCAAACGCCTGGACATTGGGACCTAAAATAAACGAGCAATTCTCAATTGTTTCAGCCAGTCCGCGCTCAACTTCGTCTTTAATCTCAGCGTATTGAGCCTTAAGGTTTACCATCGGTATCATGCTTTTATTGCCTTTATATAAATCAAAAAAATAGGGATGAATTAGGCTTTATCGCCTAATAATCGAGTAATCTGAATTGCGGTTTCCAATGCTCTTTTCCCTGCTTCGCCGGAAACAAGAGGATTTTTTCCGGTATGGATACAATCAACGAAATGTTTAATCTCTTCCAACAATGCATCTCCGCTTTCAAAAACTGATTCTTCCGTTTCAATTTCTGGAATCCCTGGGAACATTTCTTTCTTGCCCGTGCGGTGTTTAACCAATACACGATTTTGAAAATCCACAGAAACATAAGAGTTTGGTTTGAACATGCGCATTTTTCGCTCCATCTTCAAACTGATTCTGCTTGCAGTGACGTTGGCTACGCAGCCATTTTTAAACGTTATCCTGGCATTGGCAATGTCTGTGCCCTGAGTCAAAACAGGGGTACCGCTGGCATCAATGCGTTCAACTTCAGAATCCACCAGCGCCAAGATGATGTCGATGTCATGAATCATTAAATCCAATACGACACTGACGTCATTGGCCCGTGGATTAAACGGTGACAAGCGATGTGATTCGATAAACAAAGGTTTTTCTTCTTTGTCTAAACCCAACACGGCCGGGTTAAATCTTTCCAGATGCCCAACCTGTAAAATCAAATTTTTCTCTTTGGCAATCGCGATCAGTTCATCGGCTTCTGCAACAGTCACTGTTATTGGTTTTTCAACCAACACATGCGCACCGGCATTTAGAAAGTCTCTGGAAACCACATGATGCAGAGTTGTCGGCACAACAATACTGACGGCATCGACTTTACCTAACAAGGACTTGTAATCGGTCAACGCTTGCGCGCCAAATTTTTCAGCAACGGTTTTCGCTGCGATTTCATTGGTATCAACTACCGCGACCAATTCACAATCAGGTAATGAGGCGTATTTTTCCGCGTGAAATTTACCCAGATACCCCGTACCGATAACAGCGCATTTTAATTTTTTCATCTGCTCACTTTACGATTAGTTCACAAAACAACCCAACAAAAAAGTAGGATAAAAGCCCCATATTTTCTGCTCTGTCGTGGTTATAGCCGTGCATTGTAATCCATCCAACACTATTCAGAAACTTTTGCATTTCTCTGCCCTGGTTAATATATGTTCTGGCTTTGTTGAATCAATATCCTGGCTTAACTATACTTGCCGGTCTCTATTCGTCTCGCCTTTAAGTTTTTGTAAGTTTTTAAAGGCTAGCCAAATCGGCAAAAGCAATAAAAAATATTAAAAATTCTGCACGATAATTCTCGGAATTTATATGGCTATTGATTAAGCTTTGCGATGCCAATGCAAGATGATAGTAGCGTAAATTTACAATAAGCAGATTAAGGTAACGTAATGACTGATAATGACAGGGACGCTTTGGAAAAAATACGTAGCGCAGCCCGTTCCATTCTTAAGCAGGAAATTAATTACCTACAATTAGTGCCTTCTGTTGCCGTCAAATTACTTAAACTCACACATGACGACAATGCTAGAGCAGAAGATTTAACACGTATTATTGAAACAGAACCTACGCTAGCCGCAAGAATTCTGCGTAATGTTAATTCTGCAGCCTATTACATCCCCAATAAAACCACATCAATTAAACGCGCAGTCAATATCCTAGGGTTTTCTGCTGTTCGTCAACTTGCTCTTAATTTGTTGTTTTACAACAAAATGATCAAACATGACCCGAAACAACAATTCAACCAATTATTTTTTTGGCAACATTGTTTATTTGTCGCGTCTTTAAGCCGAGCGATTGCTGTCACTATAAAACATCCTGATCCCGACCTCGTTTATACAGGCGGCCTCATTCATGACATTGGCAAAGTGGTTCTGGAAACATATGGGCGAGTTACCTACAGCGACTTTATTGCTGCCATGGGTAACAACAGACAATTGAATCTGGCTGAAGAACACAATTTTTTTGGCCTCACTCATACCGAAATTGGTCATGTTTTTTGTCTGGAGTGGCAGCTGCCTGAGGCCATCAAAGCGGTAGTTGCTTGTCATCACAATCAACCAACATCGGATTCGCCGTTCGCTGAATACAAAACCGAAATTGCAATCGTTTCATTCGCCAATTACATCGCTTGGGTGCAAGGCATTGGCTCAATTGCCAACCATAGCCATCCCGCTCTACAACAATCGGTGCTGGAAACCATAAATATTGATCGATTAGACATCGAAAGCCTGCTGCAGCAAGTCGATAAAGAAATGCAAAATACCCGCGAATTTTACGGTATTGAATTTCCAACCCTGCACAAATTAAGGGCGACACTCATCAAAGCCACTATCAACCTAAGCCAGCTAAGCGCCAAACCGCAAACCGACACTGAATTTAAATCAAATAGACGAGTGGCCTCCAGCCTGACAGCGCCGCATCAAAGCTTAAATCCTGATGATTTTGTCCCAAAGACGCTGGAAGCCATTCACAATGAATTTTCGTTTGATCGCAGCATCATGTTTAATTCCGATGCCAAACGTCGTTGTCTTGTTGCCTCACATTGGTGGCCCAAGCTGGCACTTACTATTGAACAACAGCCGTTCGAAATAGACATTGGTAGTGTTTCCGGAAAATTATTGACTGCTCTACGGGACAAACAGGCAGTATTGATTGATACAAAATCAGAACGGAATAATCCATTTCATAAACGTCTTCAGTCTGAAGAATTTATTATCGTACCGGTGTTACGTGACAACAGCTTAGTGGGTCTGCTGTATGCCGACAATGCGCTGTCAAAAAGACCAATGCACCGACATTTATTAGCTGAGCTTATGCCTATTGCCGACGAACTTGGTATCGCCCTGATTAATGCCCGGCAATATGATATGGAGAAAAAACGCGCCCAACTTGATCCTCTCACACAACTATTCAACAAAAGGATGATTGATCAGTTTTTGACGCAAATTTTCCAACGAGAACCAATCAGCCTGGACAAAATTGCCATTGGTTTCATCGATATTGATAAATTTAAATTATTCAACGATCTCTGCGGACATCAAGCTGGTGACGATGCCTTGAAAATTGTCGCCGATATTTTAAGAAGCCTAACCAGACCAGCAGATTTTATCGGCCGATACGGCGGTGAAGAGTTTTTATTTGTACTCAAAAACACCGATGAAAATGGTGCTCGCGGCTATGCTGAAAGAATAAGGAAGGAGATTGAACGTCGCGGCAAAATTTTAAGTCAGCGCTTTAATAACCATTTGCTGACAGCAAGCATCGGCGTAGCAATGTTTAACAAACAATACAGCCATCATAAGCAAATGATAGAAGTCGCCGATCAGGCAATGTATCAAGCGAAAAGAGAAGGAAGAAACCGGATAATTGTCCTAAACAGCCCAATTCACAAATGATTTCACAGCAACAGTATTGAGATTGTCGTTCAGCGCTTTAGATTGATACTGATACCTGCACCATCCATAGATTTTTTCTTATCTGCTTCCGGTTCTTGAGACATCAATATCTGACCATCCAACGTCAATGATCGTGGTGGTTTTTTTTGAATTGCAAAAATACTCTCCGGCGCTGTTTCAAAGGCATGATCTATTTGCTTATTGAGAGCATTTTTTTCTAAATCATCAATAGATAAAGACAAATCCAGGGATTTTTGCTGCTCTTTATCGATGACGGGACTAGCAGATTCTGGTTGAGCGTTCTTATCAGCCTTGCTTTTAGAGATTTTTTTTCCGGCTATTGCTTTAGCGGAATGAGGTTTTTTGACCAAAAAAACTTTGTCGGTGTTAGTACTATTATTTTTGGCAAAGACTATGGAAACGGACATTGGCATAGCCAACATTAAAGATAAAAAAACCAAACACCGCTTAAGATAAGTTTTCATCTTTGCCTCGGATGAGCAAAAGTCTCCAAAAAACATTGTATCGAACGAGTGGTTAGGCTTTTGTTTAACAAACAGCTAAACCACTCGTGTAGTATCTGAAATTAAATACGCGGCCCAGCTTGAGTAAAATCAAAGCCATCATTGGCAACGATATACTTCTTAAAATTGCCGACAAACATACCCGCTAATTTTGCTGCTACTTCATCAAAATGCGCTTTGTCTGCCCAGGCATCACGAGGATTCAATAAAGAATCTTCAACTCCCGGCAACTGTTTGGGGATGTTTAGACCAAAAAATGGCACAGTTTCAAACTCGACGTTATTGATACTTCCATCGAGAATGGCATTGATACAGGCCCGAGTCGCTTTAATACTCATACGTTTACCAATACCGTAGCCACCACCAGCCCAGCCGGTATTTACCAAATAGGCGTTAACACCGTGCTTCTCCATCTTCTCGCCCAACAACTTAGCGTAAACAGTAGGGTGTAGCGGTAAGAAAGCCTCACCAAAGCAAGCGGAAAATGTAGCCTGCGGCTCGATAATACCGCGCTCAGTACCGGCAACTTTGGCAGTATAGCCAGACAAGAAATAATACATCGCTTGCTCTTTAGTCAGCTTAGAGACAGGCGGTAAAACACCAAAAGCGTCGCAACTTAAAAAGATAATATTGCGTGGCTGTCCGGCTATTAGGGTAGCCTCATGATTATCGATATGTTCAATGGGATAAGAAACACGGGTATTTTCAGTTTTGGTACTATCAAAAAAATCCACTACGCCATCTTCGTCATAAACCACGTTTTCAAGTAAGGCATCGCGCTTGATAGCGTTAAAAATTTCAGGTTCTGTTTCAGGCGTCAGCCCAATACATTTGGCATAACATCCGCCTTCAAAATTGAACACGCCATGACCATTCCAGCCATGCTCATCATCACCGATCAATTTGCGGTTGGCATCCGTTGACAAGGTGGTTTTACCCGTGCCGGAAAGTCCAAAAAACAACGCCACATCACCATCTTTACCGACATTGGCGCTGCAGTGCATCGACAAAATGCCTTCCAGCGGCAACCAATAATTCATCATCGTAAAGATGCCTTTCTTCATCTCTCCGCCGTACCAAGTACCGCCGATAATCGCGATATTCTTTTCAACGTTAAAAATGCAAAACACTTCGGAATTCAGGCCTTGTTTTTGCCATTTTTCATTCACTAAATTGCTGGCATTGTAAACACGAAAATCAGGTGAGAAACCGCCCAATTGCTCATCCGTTGGTCGGATAAACATGTTTTTAACAAAATGCGATTGCCAGGCAAACTCAGTGATAAAGCGCACTGATTTGCGAGTATCAGGATGCGCGCCGCTAAAACCATCAGTTACATACACATTTTTATCAGAGAGATAATCGATAACATCAGCATATAGTTCATCGAAAATCTCTGGTGAAATAGGCTTGTTAATATTGCCCCAGGCGATATGGTTACTGGATGGTGTCTGCTGTACAAAATACTTGTCTTTTGGCGATCTACCGGTAAATTTGCCGGTATCGACCATCATGGTGCCATTGCTGGAGACACGTCCTTCACTGTTATGAAGTTCGTGTTCAAAAAGATCGTCGTAACTAATATTGTAATAAATCTTACCGACGCTTTTCAGGCCCAAGTTTTCTGCAGTCAATGCACTCATCACAGCTTCCTCGGATGGTTTAAGACCATCTCTAATGTATATTAAAAATTCGGCCGGTTAGATCAACCCGCCACGTCCGTTCGTTATAACTTAAAAAGTTTTTACTGACAAGGCGTCAACCTATTCTCTCTGAAGAGTTTTAGCCGCTCAGCAAACAGCATTTGCTCGTTTATTGACAAATCCAAATCCACCGCTCATTTCTGACCAATCATTAAAAATGTCACTAATCAAAGCGCTTGGCATCTAGTGGTAATTTATCAAATAGCGGGTGCTTAGTAATGCCGTAATGCTCAGGGTAATACACAGCGCCCAGGTATAAGCCATCCGGCGATGCTGTTACGCCTCCCAGTTTGCGACTTTTTAACTCAAGTAGTTGTTGCGTCCAGTCTAGCGGTTGTTTTCCTGACCCAATATCCATTAACACACCGGCAATATTTCTAACCATATGGTGTAAAAAAGCATTGGCGGAAATATCCATAATGACCTTATCGCCTTGCCGATATACATCAACAAAGTACATATTTCGAAAAGGACTTTTGGACTGACAACCTTGCGCCCGAAACGAGGAAAAATCGTGTTGCCCAATCAAGCATTGCGCTGCCTGATGCATCTTTTCTGCATCCAACGATGGATAACACCACGTCACTTGCTTGCGTTGTAATGCCGATTTAACCGGCCTGTTTAGAATAATGTAGCGATAAAAACGGGCAATGGCGCTGTACCGAGCATGAAAGTCACCCACAGCCTCTTTAACCCACGTAATTTTGACATCGTCCGGCAAGTTGGTATTACCACCCAGTAACCAAGCGTGTAAGTCTCGTTGACTGCCGGTATCGAAATGCACCACTTGTTCCAGCGCATGCACACCGGCATCAGTTCTGCCTGCACACATTACCGCCACTGGATGATTGGCTACTTTCGACAATGCGCGTTCCAACACCAGCTGCACGCTCTGTCGATTGGCCTGCCACTGCCAGCCGCTATAGCCGCTGCCATCGTACTCAACGCCCAATACTAAGCGCGTTTTAAATAATTCAGTCATGAATATAAACTTTCAGCCCAGTATCCACGCGATCGAACAATTCAATCAAATCGATATTTTTCATTCGTACACAGCCATGCGAACCCGGCGTGCCATCGATTTTTTCATCCGGACAACCATGGATATAAATATATCGCCACGTGCTATCGACTTTGCCGTATCGGTTAAGGCCGGGTTCCAATCCGCCTAGCCATAAAATCCTAGTCAGCACCCAGTCGCGCTGTGGGTTTTGTTGCTGCAAGTCGGTGCTATAAATTTCTCCAGTAGGGCGTCTGCCGACAAACACTGCATGCGACGGCTGACCGGCACCAATTTTTGCCCTGATGCGATGCCAACCAGTAGGTGTGCATTCACTACCCATCAATTCTCCCGCGCCATTCTTAGCCGTGGAGATTGGGTAACTTTGCAGCAGCTGCCCCTCTTTAATCAAAGATAAACGTTGGCCGCTGATTGAAATATCAATATATGAATCAGGTTTCATAGCGTTGTGCTAACGGTTAACCGCTTTCCCCTGCCCTGACATCAAACTCAATCTTCCAGTTAGTACCATCTTGTTGTGATACTGCGTTTAGTTCCAAAGTGCCCACTTCAGTGACTGCGGCCCCCAGATGCACAGGAATGACCTCCCCTGGTTTACGCCCTTCTTCCGGGAGAGTAATTTCGATCTCATCAAGCTCATCAAGTTCACGATCAGTCCAATATTCCAACCGAGTACCCGCTATATCGTCACGACGACTGGTCGAGGCAAAAAACCGAAACCTTACCGGCTCGCCAATCACCAAGCCAAATTCGTCATCGGGCAGTTCTTGGCGTGTACCTTCTTCCATGCCAAACGGTGCGATACACAACGCTTCGATTTGCGGCGGCAAACCGGGTACAGCGGGCATCGCACTTTCGATACCGACATAATAAGACGCCGCAGTACCGCCTTTGATACGCACACCTTTACCTTTGCGCACAAAGCCATAGTAGGCAGCGCCGCGGGCAACCGCTAAATCAAGATCAGCACCCTCCAACAATCTTGCATCCGGCGCCTGTTCAGCTCGCAACCAATTATTCAGCACGTCCATTAACCGCTGCGCCAAGCCCTCAGCTTTTAACACGCCGCCGTTGAATAACACGGCTGTCGGGTGCAGAAAAGTGGCATGGATCGGCAAATTTATATCGCTTAGCTCATCAGTAGCAGTGAGCTGTTTGGTCAAAAAGGCGGCCAAATGTCGAGTGATAGCAGCATCTTGCGCATACGGCAACCCCGCCGTTCTTAAGCCTGAGCGTGGCCGACTTACCGGCCTGTCGCCCGCTGATACGTGAGGCAGAAAACCTTCCACCAACACCCTGTTAACTTCATCTCGGGTCAATTCTGTACGCAAGGTACCGCCAATTAATGAGGATCCTCGACTAGCAACAACAATCGGCACATTATCAATGTCTTGGTGATTGAAGATTTTTTCTTTGGCATCCCGGCAGCTGTGGGTCAAGGCTTGAACTTGCCAAGATTCCAAGCGCTTGTCATCTGTTTCCAACTTGGCTTTAACCGTGTAGGCCAGCGCCAAATCCATATTGTCGCCGCCCAGTAAAATATGATCGCCGACTGCGACGCGGGTCAGTTCCAAATTGCCATTGTTTTGGGTAACGGCAATCAACGATAAATCTGTCGTGCCGCCGCCAACATCAATCACTAGAATAATATCGCCGACTTCCGCCTGCTTGCGCCAATCGCCGTGGCTTTTTTCAATCCAGCTATACAATGCTGCCTGCGGCTCTTCCAATAAAATTGCCTGACTCAAACCGACCGCGCGCGCGGCTTCAACCGTTAATTCACGTGCTGCCGGATCAAACGAAGCCGGCACGGTAATTACCACATCCTGCCGTGCAAGAGGCGCATCCGGGTGTTGGCTGTGCCAAGCATCAACAAGATGCTGTAAATACGCCGTGGTCGCCTGAAACGGCGAGACACGCTCGATTTCGTCCGGCGCATCGGCGGGCAAAATAGGCGCTTTGCAATCTACCCCGGCATGACACAACCAACTTTTAGCACTAGACACCAAGCGAATGGGGGTTTTGCTACCCAGATTGCGGGCAATCTCGCCGACCAAATACTGAGGCCTTGACGTCCAAGGTAAGGCCGTTGAACCTTCGGCGAGTTCGGCGGAATGAGCCAGATACAAAAAAGACGGTAGTTGCAGTTTATCTTCGACACTGCCCGGTGCAGTCAGTTGCGGAATCGCCATCACTTGCTGAGAAAACTCAGCATCGTCAACGCCATTAATCTTTGCATAAGACAACACGCAATGCGTAGTGCCTAAGTCAATACCCACCGAAAACCAAGGTTGGCCATGGTCAGCGGAGAATTGCGGTTGTGCGTAATTGTCAACGTTGGGCTGCGACTCGAACGCACTTGTCGATGCAATTGTTTCTGGCGCAATAGATGGCGGCGACTGGGTGTCTTCGTCGGACACATGGCCGAATAATCCCTTCATAACTCTACCTCTGCAGCCGCGATAATCTTGGCGTTATAGCCTTGGGTCAATTTTGGCAAACGAAGTTCGGTCACTTGCCAACCTTTATGTACTAAGGTGCCGGTAAACGGCGCGGAGCCGACAATATTGCCGGTCAGGCGCACACTGCCGGCATCAAAACCTGCCGGCAAGGTAACCTTGCTGCCTTCCGACTCGGAGCGCACAGTCGCCAAGGTAAAATGTTCGTTAATGGCTTTGTTACATCCCTCATGAACAACCCTTGCCGCCACACCAATATCGGCATCGCTATAGCTGCCAATGTCTTCTTTGATGAAATCAATAAAGCGGGCTTCTTTTTGCAATAAGCAAAGTAATTGCAGTGCTGCATCCGGTGTTGCTTCTTTTAAAATCACTGGTTCAGGTGCTGGAGCCTGGACAATTTTTTCAACTTCAACGATTTTTTCTACCACTTTAATGACTGGTTCTGGCGTCACAGATAGCGGTTGTGCGGCAGATTCAGCCGGTTTTTTATTGCTGCGCGCAAGACTGATCACCATGGACAGCAACAAAATAATCAGAATCAGCGCTAATACGACAACCGTGCCTGCCAAACACACATGCCATAAATCGAACGTGGTCGGTTTAAGTGATAAATCAATCGTGTAATTATTCATTGCAAATACTCTTTGTTATTGTTGTCACGCTGCACATCATCAAAAAGCCCCCTACCCTCGCCAATTCGGGCGAACGCAAGAGGCTGTCATAATAAGTTATTGCTGACTGGATTTACGGGCGGCTTCGGAGAACATCATGCCTTGCAAGGCCGTACGTGTGGTTTGGATGCGCATTTGTTTCAAATGCCGGTCGGCAATCACTTCGGGTACTTTTTCAGCAATATAGATCTCGCGCATCTTAGCCAGACTCGGCTCGCAATGTTTGATAATCGCCTCGGTTGAAACACGGCTTTCTTGGGTTTGATATTCAGGTTTTTGCATTTCGTCACCTACACATCGTTTGTATTGGTATCTGGCTTCTTGAATTTTTTTCATCGTCTCTTCAGACAAAGTTGTGTTTTGCCACTCATCTTTGCTTTCTTCAGCATAAGCGCTTGCCGACAACAGCAATAGGCTTAAAAAAATAATTTGTTTCATGCTCTTCCTCGATAGGGTTAATGAACTGTGGGCAATTTTACGCGAAGCACAACAAAAACAATAACATTTAAGCTGCACCTTAACCTTACCCAAGGCTATTTATCTGTCAATGCAGATCCATCCAATCCAGTGCAAAGCACTTAACGACTGCACAACAATAAGGCAGAACTCAATACTGTCCTGCCCGCTAAAATAACCAAAAATCCAACATAAGCCATTGTAATTAAAAATAAAAGATTAACAAAACAGTCACACAATTATTCTGGCATACCGTTTGCTGTATTGGTTATGGGGACGGCAAGTGCATACCACTACACTAAAGCATTGCTGTAACCGAATCAGAACGAATACATTCACGCAATAGGAAGGTGGGTTATGGAAAAGCGTTGCTTAAGATTTCAAGATATTTCAGTCAGCGAGAAGATGCTTTATTCGCTGTTTTTAATGACCATCGGCATCGGTTATTTATTCGCGTTAACGCATATGTATTACACGCATCAAATGCGTGACGGTAAGCCCGGCATGTCAATACAAGACGTGATGATTGCGTATTACGGCTCACAAGATCAAACCCGGCTGGGGTCTGCCATCAATGGCGGCCCAATGGAGCCAAATCTAAAGTCTGCCAATGACAAAGAAAAAATTCTGGTTTGGCTAAGCACCGGTAAATCAAAGGCTGATTTTGAAGAAGATATAGCACCGATATTAAATCGAGACTGTACCCTTTGCCACAATGCTGAAACCAATCCCGGCTTGCCCAACTTGACTAACTACGAAGGCGTGATGGAAGTCGCTTCATCAAAAGCGGCATCGATACCTGGATTGGTGAAAGTCTCACACATACACCTGTTCGGCATCGCCTTCATTTTGCTGTTTGTGGGCAGAATATTTATTTATTGCCGAATGAACGTCACTTTAAAACGCGTCATTGTGGTGATTCCATTTTTATCGATGCTGATTGATACACTGTCCTGGTTTGTCACCCGCAACAATCCCAGCTTCGCTTATGTCGTCGTAGCTTCCGGCGCGTTAATGGGACTATCAATGGGCGCGCAAATTGTTATCAGCCTGTTTCAAATGTGGGTGGAGACTTTTCATCCGCGTTTATATCTTTCCGCTAACCAGCAATTGCTGCTGAAAAAAATTGTCATATCGTTTCAGCAAATAGTGTCGCCTATAGTTTCATCCAGCAAAGCTTGCGTGCTGAAATTCGCCCCCATCATTTGGCAGCTACTGCGCGTAACAGCGGTTCAAATCAGTCTGAGTTTGTATCACGCAACTCAATACCAACTCCATTCCAAACTGACCTTAACTGCTGAAGATCAACTTAAAGCCCGGCAATGCGCACAAACATTGACTGAATCAGGTTATAGCGTTTGGTTTGCCGGCAATGGCTGGCTGGTGAAAGAATCGTTATTAACTTGGTTGTTTTTTAACTCGATTGACGCGCTTGAACACTATATTCAACACTTACCTTACCAACAACCTGCTTCGGCTGAGCCTTCTGAATATAAGGTTTAACGGCTAATAAACTTAAAAGCCTCCCTCGCTTAAAATCGAGGGAGGCTTTTTCGGTTTCCTAATGCTTTCTAGCTTTTTGCCAATTGCGCCAGGTTTCCCAGAAATCTTCTTTCGCACCTTGCAACAAATGCGGATTTTTGTCGGTTTCGACGGCGGCATAATTCATTAACGCCCCTTCCATAAAGGTACTGTAATCCAACGCTATTGCACCCGACTCTTTGCTTTGCGGAACAGTGCCGGGCCGGTTTTGAAACCACTCATTCCACTCAACTGAACCGGGGGTATACATCGTCCAAGGCGTAGTTAACGGCATTTTTACCGGATAGAAAAACGTCAGGGCTTGATACGATCCAGGATGAAAACTGGACGTGCCGTGACAGCTTAGGCAGGATGAACTGGCTAGTTTGGGTACAATCTTGCCGTCTACGCTGACATTGGTTTTAACGGCAATGTCGAACGGCCCCGACAAGCGCCCGCCATACCCCAAAGTCACTTTTGAATACGCAGGTGCTGCCGGATTGACATAGGTTTGCTGCAACGCTTGCTCCGGATGCTGAGCGGAATTAACATCAGGATCGTTACCCCACATCGCCCCAAACGGCACCATTCGGTCCCAGGCGTCGTTACCGGGCGCATCTTTATCGTAAACCAATGTGGTAAATACCCAGCCGGTTTCCGGAGCGGCAACGCTGTCTTTGACAATAATGTCGAAGATACCGACATAAATATTCGTCACTACCGGTGGTTTGCCGGGGATGGTGCCGTGTAAATCAAACGGTGGACGATAGATTTGCCATGTCGCCGCGCCCTGCATTACCGGCCATTGTTCTCCTGATGCAGTAACGCCTGCGGACTTGACCACTAAGGAACCTTCATCAAATTGAGCGGCATTGTTGGTTAATGTCGGCGTACAGTCTTTCTGGCCTTGATGACATTTTTGCCAGACGCGCTGCAAGGTATTTGCGGCAACGTCGTTGTAATAGATAGTGGCATGATTGCGAATATCGACTTTTAACCCGGATTCGGCATAGGTCGCTGCCGGTAGAATTTGTCCGGTATACGTGCCGTAAATTGCCTCGCGCCCTTCCCAGCCGGATTTTTCTATCGCCTCACCAGCCCATAACATGCTGTACCAATTGTGATCTGTGGAATTCCATTCTTTAGGCTTGGTGACCATGATGCGCATATCTTTCGCGACTGCTTGCTTCAAGGCTTCAATATAGGCTTGAGCGTTGTCCTTATTAAGCGGCTTGCCGTTCAATACTTTGGTCCATGGGCGATCTGACTGAGCTGCAGTTTGCGAATAATCATGATTGAAGCGCCAAAGCGGCCCGTTGTATTCGGTTTTAGACGGAATTTGGCCGTCATTGATTGCATACGGATCGATGGTTGCAGCCGATTGCAGGGCCTGTGCAGCCCCGCTACTCAGTAGCAATAAGCTGGTGGTAAATATACTTAATGGCTTGTTGTTTATAAACAGCATCAATAATCTCCTGTTGTTTTGGCTTCGGTTCAGCCAAGGATAGATAGATTCTTTCTGAAGAAATCGCGGAAGGCGGTATTGATACGATCAAACATCGCCAGCCATAAGCTTAGCAATGTTCAGGAAAATGGTTGGTCAGCCGACCAGTTTTTGGAGAATGCCATTACGGCCGTTTTCTTTAACGTGATAAAGCGCATCGTCGGCAGTCTTGATTAATAACGCTGGCGAGCATTGCTGATTTGGCATGGCAATAGCAATACCAATACTGAGAGTAACGAATTCTGCGACCTGCGAATTTTGGTGAGATATTTGCAAATCAAACACCGATTGCCTGATTAAATCAGCGACTTGTTGCGCACCCTCTTCATCAGTATTCGGCATGATCACAGCAAATTCCTCGCCGCCATAGCGAGCAGCCAAATCGGTAGGCCGCCGCAATGCGCTTGCAATCGCTTGCGCCACTTTAATTAAGCAATCGTCACCGGCCTGGTGTCCGTAACGGTCGTTATATTTTTTGAAGTAATCTATATCACACAAAATCATCGACAGTGCCATTCCACCTCGTGATAAGCGTCCACATTCAGTTTCCAGATATTCATCGAAATGGCGGCGATTACCGATTTTAGTTAGACCATCGATTAACACCAAGCGCTGCAATTGCGCATTCACTTTTTGTAATTCTCGCTCGGCTACCCGGCGCTCCCAATTTTCACTCTGCAAACGTTGATTGAGCGCTTGGATAGTGGTGTTATGGCTTTCCAGTTCAGAATTTTTTTCTTCTAAAACCACTTTTTGGGTTTCGATATGCTTGGTTCGCTCAGCAACCTTGTCTTCTAATAACTGATAGCCAAGCGCGTTATCAATAGAAATAGCGATTTGGCCACTTAAATGTTGTAACAAAAATACACGTTCGCTGGTAAACACTGCATCTGCGGCATTATTTTCCAAATAAAGAACCCCCTGCAGCTTGCCGCCTAACAGCAAAGGCGCACAAAGCACTGAACGCACCTGGCGCTCGATAATATCTTTATCCCGGCCGTAAACGGCGCTATGCCCGGCATTTTCCAGTACGACAGATTCTTTACTGCGAGAAACATAATTAATAACGCTTTGTGGCAGACCGCTAGCCGCAGATAGAAGCAAGCGCTGCATCACCGCCACCTCTGACACATCAATCTGGACTTCTGCCTGAATCAACAAACTCTCGTCTTCCTGCAACAACAAAACGCCACGCTGAGCACCGGCATTCTCGATCACAATATTCATCAAGGTTTGCAACAATTGCGGCAAGCGCCGTTCTGCAGCGATAGTTTCTGCCGCTTTAATGAGCGTGACGGTATCTAACGCTAACGTTGTGCTTTGCCGTGTTGACACCGCATGATTACTCAAACGTATCACCTTAACTCGGTCTGACTCTATCTTAAACCGCTGTAAATAACCGGTTGCTCCCCAGCGCCGATAACAATAAGCAGCTTCTTCAAAATGAAATCTAGCCAAGCGTTCTTGACCTAAATCGGCATGCAGCCGCGCAGCCAGTTCATTTGCCAAGGCCTCCAAATGTAATTGCCCGTTAGCTTCTGCATCGCTAGCGGCATGCTGATAAGCACGTAACGCCAGCTCCGGGTGATGACGTAATCGCTGAGTCTCTCCGGTCAGCAAATGGTAGCGACTCTGAAAATTTTGCGGGCAACGCCGCGCCCAGTGGCGTAGTTTTTTGTTGGTGCGCCGGATTTTGTGCAAAGCCTTATAACGACCGAGCCTGGACAAGCCCGGATAAAGCTTGGCTAAAATCAACGCGTCATAAAAGTAATGTTCAACGCCATGCAGCATACCCGCAGAATCTTTCAAATAGCCTGCGGAAAGCCGACTCAGTTTTAGTGCGCTGTCATATTCGCCCCACAAATATAAGCTGTGCATTTTGTTGACGAAATAATAGTGCGCAAAATGTCGAGAACCATAACCAGACAATGACTCAACAAACGCCGCCTCATCAAAATCCGCATCAATATTGCCGCGCAAAGTTTCCAGCGCCTGACGAACACCCAGCAGCACGCCCAAATGCTCCTGGCTATCGATGCGTTTAAGCGTTGTCAGCATCGTATCGGTATCGTGCCAAAGTTTATCCAGCGGTACACCGCGCATCAACTGGCTTTGCGCCAGTCCACAGCACGCACAGCCACTATGAAACCAATCGCCCATTTCCAGCCCGGATTCAAGCCCCGCGCGCCAATAGTTTTCGGTATCTGCCGCGGGATGCGTCCAAGAATTAGCAAAATAACCGTAGACGAAGTTGACTTCCGCCCGTTGCCGCTGATTGGCAAACTTGTCTAATAATCCTAAAGACAAGCGTCCATAATCGTAGCCCGCCTGATGATTACCTAACACACCGCCGAGAAAAATCACCCCAAACACCATGTAGCCAATCACCGCTTCGGCGTTATTGCCGTATTGCAGACAGTGCCTGACCTGTTTAACCGATATGGCCGCGCACAACTCCGGTTGCAATTGATAAGCCACTTTTAAAGTGGCTGACAACAAGCGGATAGCAATGTCCATCCTGGCATCGGTCACAGCGGGTAGTTCAAGCAAATCATCGACAGTAAATTGTCGCAAGCGATACTTCAATTGCAAAAAATCGGCAACAAAAGCCAAGCGATTAAATCGCGCCGGTAGATCAATACCGAACAGCGCCGCCGCTTGTCGACTGACTTGATAAGCCTGTTCAAATTGCGCCAAATCCGCATAAAACTGGATCATTAGTTCAAAGATGCGTGCTTTTTCCAAATCGGATTTAGCATGGGTCACGGCTTGCTCGAAAAACTGCTTGGCTTGCTGATGATAGCCACAAAGATGTTCACATTCGGCACGATGGCGATATATAGCCGCCAAACCACCGGCTTGATGCAGCGATTCCTCCAACAACTCAGAGGCTTGTCGCAAATAAGGCAACGCCTGTTCAAACGCGCCGCTATGCTTAGACCATAAACCCAGCTTAAAGTTATCAGCCCCCAAACGGCATCTTTCGTCAGCGTCGACCATCAAAACCAACGCCGCATTAAGATGTTCAACCGCTTGCATCAATGTCTGTTTATCTTGATTATCCCGCGCTATGTTTACCCAATAACGGCCAATTTGCAGCCGGTTGGTAAGTAACTCATGCTCCGCCAGCATCGAGTGCGCAGCTTGCTGGACACGGTCATGCGCAAATATATAGTCAGTTGGTTCTGTTACACCATTGCCGGAACGCTTTATTAATAAGCCCATTTTTTCGGCAATCGCCAAATTTTTATGCGCTGAAAGGTGTTCGCCGAATGCGGCTGCAATCAGTTCAGCATCAAAGCTCGTGCCGATGCTGGCCGCTAGTTTCAACAATTCGCGCACCGGCTGAGCTAACGCAGTTATCCGCGCCAGCATAAAATCAATGACGTTGTCGCTGATAGCGACGGCGCGGATCTTGTCGTTGTCGTAGCGCCATTTGCCAGTCGCGGCATGAAATCTCAAAATGCCGTCTTGCTGCAACTCGCGTAAATATTGAATAAAGAAGAATGGATTACCATGCGTTTTATCGACTATCGCGCCGCAAAGCTCTATGGCCGAGCCCTCCTCCAGCACTATTGAATCGTTAATCAACTCCACTAAAGCTGATACGGGTAACGGGGCCAGTGCTACTGTTTCGACTTGACCACTGTCTGCGCATAACTTGCTCATCATTTTAGGCACATCAACAATCTCGTCATCCCGGTAGGCGACGATCAGCAGTAGATGTTTAACATCTAACAACATCTGTTGCAGCCACTCAAACAAGGCTGGGTCGGCCCACTGTAAATCGTCCAAGAACACACATAACGGTCGATCTGGCCGACAAAATGCTTGTACGAAGCGCACCCATAACCGTAACAAGCGAGTTTTAGTCTCGGCGCTCGGCAACTTGGGCAACGCCGACTGCGGACCCAACAGCATTTCAAGTTCGGGGATAAGTTCAATGATAGGCTGGGCTTCAGCCCCTAAGTGGTCGAGCAAACGTTGCTGCCACATAGTCAAGGTTGACGCATCTTCACCCAGCAATTGCTGCAGCAAGCCTGTAAAGGCGGTATGAAAGATTTGTGCGGGCGGATTAACTTTATATTGATCGCATTTTGCGGTGATGAAATAACAGTCAGCCGGCAAAATTTCCCGGCTAAAAGCATCAAATAATCGCGATTTACCGACACCCGAACGCCCAGAGACAAGGCATAAAACCGCTTTGTTACGCCGTGACCGTTCAAATGCTCCTGCCAATTGCGCAAGCTCGGCCTCCCGTCCATATATCCGCTTGGACATCTTCAATAGAGTTTGCCTTGATTCAGTCAGCGACGATCTATCAACAGGTTCACCTGTCATCAATATTTGGTGACAAATGTTTATATCCAACAGCAATTCGCTAGCGGTCGCGTAGCGCTCACTGGGGTCTTTCGCCAGCATTTTACTGATGACACGCACCACAATTTCCGGCACCTGCGGGTTAAATTCTCGGGGGTCGGGAATGTTTTGGGCGATATGTCTGTGGATCAAACCAATGGCATCGGACGAGGTAAACGGTGCGCGTCCTGTCAATAACTCAAAGAAGACCACCCCCAACGCATAAATATCGGCCCGTCCATCAATGCCGCGATTCATCCGCCCGCTTTGTTCCGGCGCCAGATAATCAATGTCTCGTGCCGACCCCAGCTCATGTTCTGTGTCGTTGCCACATTGCGAGTTAGCCATGGCATAGCTAAAGCCAATCAGCTTCAGCTGATAAGACTCGCTATCTATCAAGATATTATCGGGATTGAGATTGCCATGAACGATGTCTCGTTCATGTATCGCCGCAATAGTTTCAGCCAACAACGTCACCAGTCGACACACCTCTTGGCATGGCAACATGCGTCCAGCCGCATAGGCGCGTAAGGTTTTGCCTGGAAAATATTCGCGCACTAACAGTAAGCGTCTGCCGTGATCTTCCAAGGCCAATGCTTGGATAACGGCCGACATAGCCAATTGCTGTAAAATTTGATGTTCGGAACGAAAACTGGCGAGCATCGCCGGGCTAGGATGGCTGTCAGCCAGATATTTGACCACGACTTCGCGGCGATGCTGCACGCACTCGCCGCGATAGAGCCGATACCAGCCTCCATCCTGGATGCACTCGTTGATTTGATAACGATCTATTCCTAACAAAGCAGGGCTCTTTATTTTTGTCGTGAACCAAAAGCCTAACAGAAAAATAAATTCCTGCCGAAATTTACAGGAATTATCAACATCCTTGGCGTTGGCACATGATGCTGCCCATAATCAAAAACTCTGCTTTCAAAGGCACTCGTTGACTGAGCGGAGCCGAAGCCGGAAAGTTAGTCATTTGTTCGCTTCAGCTTCTCTCAGCCAACGGTGATTCATCCATGCGCCGGTATTTTGGTTGATAAAAGCCCTGTTAATGCTTAATCTGAACGGACTGTAATATGCCAGGGTAAAAATGAAATTGTTGATTATTGATGATAATGCCGATGAATGCGCATTAACCATTGCCGCATTACGCAGCAAATTTAACGATGTTGACATCCTCGCCGTCAGCACGGCTATCAGTTGCGAGGAAGTACTCAACCAAGCTGATTTTGAGCTGGTTATTTGTGAATTTAACTTAGCATGGACCGACGGTCTGGCGCTGTTCAAAAAAATCCACAGCCGTTTTGCTTGTATTCCTGTGATTATGCTGACCGACTTCGGTAACGAAGAGATTGCTGTTGCCGCCATGAAAATGGGCTTTGCTGACTACCTTAACAAACAAAACCGCCACTTGTTGGCGGAGTCTGTAGAACGCTGTTTAGTTGAGTCGGCAAGCAATAGTCAATGTCCAAACTCTGTCGGCAACATACAATTATGCGAAAAATGGGATCTTGCCATTTCCCGCTTAACCTCAGATTTTGCTTATTCCATGCGTATAGCAGGCGGCGGAAATCCCGTTTTTGAATGGTGTAGCTCGCCGCTTAAAAAACTTATTCCCAACACTAACAAATCCATACTTAATGCGACTGAGCCACTGAGCGAATTTGGCTTACCGATACACCCCGATGATATTGCCATCGTTAAAAAACGCTTTGCGAATTTATTGGCAGGCAATGAAGATACCAGCCAATATCGAATTATTTCCGCGCAAGGAGACATAAGATGGTTTAACGATCACGCCTTACCAATTCGTGATTGGCAGACAGGGCAAATAGTCCGCATCTATGGCGCAATACAAGATATTACCAATCGCCGACTCACCGAAGAAAAATTATATTTGATGCAACATGCCATGGATTCAAGTAATAACGGCATTATCATTACCAGCCTTGCCGATAGCGACTATGCCATTATTTATGCTAACGATGCCTTTGTCCGGATGACCGGCTATAGCAGGGAGAAAATACTAGGCCGTAATCCTCGATTCCTGCAAAAAATCGATCGTGAGCAGCCTGACCTCGACGAACTGCGAATGGCGTTAGAAAATAATCATGATGGTTATGCTGTGCTAAGAAATTACCGGCAAGACGGCAGTTTATTCTGGAACGAAGTTAACATTTCACCAATACGCAACCAATTAGACAAAATCACTCATTACGTCGGCATACAAAACGACGTCACTTGCAGAATAAAAATGGAAACTTTGCTCAGTAAGAGTGAGGCTAAATTACGTGCAATTTTGAATAACATTGCCGATGCGGTTCTCATTTCTGATGAACATGGCGTCATCGAATTGCTTAATCCTGCTGCAGAAAAAACATTTGGTTTTGCTGCGGGTGAACTCACCGGAAAAAATATTCGTGAGCTGTTACCTGCGCCAGATCGACTGCTAATCGACCTTGGCTTAACTCAACTGTCCGATCAAACTGCCGTTACCATTCAGCCCAGTACCAACATCAATGGTCTAAGAAAAGATGCGTCAACATTTCCTATAGATTTTGTACTCAACAAAATTGATATTGACCAACGCAAATTAATCATCAGCACCATTCATGACATCAGCGAATCTAAACTTTCCGAGCAACTATTACGCAACTTTTCCAGCCATGTAGAAGCCGCCACCGAACAAGAAAAGACCCGAATTGCCCGGGAAATTCATGATCAACTGGGCAGCATTTTAACGGCCTTAAAAATGGACCTAAGTTGGCTTAAAAAACAATTACCAGAACATCTTACCGAGAGTCGTTTAAAAATCAGCACCATGAAACAGCATATTAACGATGCTATGCAAACCGTCAGGGAAATCGCCACAGCACTCAGGCCCAGTATTTTGGACCATCTCGGCTTAGTCGCCGCTATTGACTGGCAATTGGACAAGTTTAAACAGCAAACCGGCATTGACTGTACGTTGTTGACATCCAAAAATACGATTGAAGTCGATGAGCAACCTGCCACCGCTATTTTTCGCATTGTGCAAGAAGCATTAACCAATATTAGCCAGCACGCACATGCGACGGAGGTCACCGTCAATATTCACACCCTTGATGCAGATTTACTGTTAACAATTACTGACAATGGTTGCGGTATGAATCAATCTCAGATGCACAAACTCGGCCGATATGGCATTCTTGGCATGCATGAGCGGGTTCGCCATTTTGGCGGCACCCTCACGATTGATAGCGCACCAGATGCAGGAACCCGCATTGAAGTACGTATGCCTCAACACTTAAGAAACAGTAAAAACTCATGATTAAAGTTGCCATCGCCGATGATCACGCCATAGTTCGTAAAGGACTCAAACAAATTCTGTCCGACATTCCTGACATGGAAGTTGTTGCTGAGGCCGGTTCAGGCGATGAAGCCCTGGCGATGATTCGAGCCGATGGCTGGGATGTGCTCTTGCTGGATATATCCATGCCCGGTAAAAATGTACTGGAACTCATCAAACTATCCAAACAACAATTTCCGCGCCTGCCGATACTTATTTTGAGCATGTATCCGGAAGACCAATATGCCGTAAGAATGTTACGCGCCGGTGCCGACGGTTATCTCACTAAAGAAAGCGCTCCTGAACAATTAGTAACAGCAATACGCAAAGTTTCAGAAGGCGGCAAATACGCGAGCCCATTACTCGCTGAAAAACTGGTGGCGGAACTTTTCACCGATGCTGAAAAACTGCCCCATTCAGCGCTTACCGACCGAGAGTTTCAGGTATTTAGTGCCCTTGCTAAAGGCAAACGACTCACTGATATTGCTCAAGAAATGTCATTAAGCATTAAAACGATCAGCACTTACCGCACACGACTACTGAAAAAACTGCGCCTGACCAGCAACGCCGACATTATTCATTACACCCTCAAACACCAATTATTTGATCACTCGGATTATTCGTCGAACCAATAAAATTACAAAACTTTGGTTGTTTGGGATTTCGCCAAAATTAACTTTCTTATTTACGATTGTGTTGTAGGGGCGAATTCATTCGCCCCTACAATTGTTATTTTCGTCCATATCCTTATTTGAAGGAGCCAGCCTTGCCCGCGATAGTGTCCTAAAGATGCCAGGCTTGTCGCGGGTAAGCCTCACTCCTACAAAAACACAAGATCTTCAAAAAGCCCAAGTTCGTAAGATGCGTAGAGCATAGCAAAACCCATCACTGCAAGAGGCATGACTGCCGCTTATCCTACTAAAACACGACTTATTCCTACTTTTTTAATAGCTAGCATCTGATTTTAAGCAAGCAGTTATTACGCCATACTTCGCAAGGTTTTTTAGGACTCAACTTTGCAATGACTAGCACTCTCAATCTTGATCAAGACGGCATGGCCGTATTGCTCGATATACATGACATTCTAATGACCTGGAACGCCTCTGAGCTTTCAGTTCTCCAAAAAGTATGTGACAAATTACGTTCCTCTCTGCATTTTGATTTAGTCTGGGGCGGGCTTATAAGTCCTAATAATAATTTATCGATTTCGGCCGCCGCCGGTGTCGATGCTGAACAAGTCACCGGCACCCTGCTCACTTATTCTGATGAATTCGAACCTTGCCGGTTAAGACAATGCATTGACAACATGGTCCCTGTGCATTTGTCCGAGGGGCTCATTGCGTTAAACAGCCAGGCATTTGATCAATTACCAGAACAAACCCGCACCTTGCCGACCGTGTTGTACCCGTTAAAGTTGAATGGTAGCTGCGTTGGTATACTGGGCATTTCGACCCAAAAACCTCAACAGCAAAAACAACATGAACAAGCATTGTTGCAACTGACGGCACAACATGCCGGCTTTGCCCTGGGAATGCTACGTTCTTTTGTCTCTAAGGATAACGATCAAGGTAATTTAAAGTTAGCTGCAGCAGTATTTGACAGCTCGCTAGAAGGTATTTTTATCACCGATACCGATGGCACCATTTTGGCGGCCAATGCCGCTTGCAACCGTATCACCGGCTATGATTCGCTCGAGCTCATTGGTCAAAACCCGCGGCTGTTTAAATCTAATCATCATGGCGAAGAGTTTTATACCGCTTTATGGAACACCGTTCGGCAACACAATCAATGGGAAGGGGAAATATGGAATAAGCGGAAAAATAGCGATATTTATCCGCAGTGGTTGAGCATTTCGGCGATAAAAAACGAACAGGGTGTTGTGCAAAACTACATTGGTATTTTTATCGACATCAGTAAGCAAAAAGCCGCCGAACGGCACTTGGCTTATCTGGCATATCACGATCAATTGACTGAACTGCCCAACCGCGAATTATTCCATGACCGCCTAAACATGGCGGTCTTACAAGCTAAACGCAGTCAACAAAACATCGCTGTTCTTTTTATCGATCTCGATCATTTTAAATACATCAACGATACCTTTGGTCATGCCACCGGCGATCAATTATTACAGCAAGTCGCACTAAAGCTGGCCAGCTGCCTGCGCGAAGAAGATACTTTGGCGCGTATGGGTGGCGACGAATTCACAGTGATTTTGCAAGAGTTTAACAACCGGCAAGATGTCGAAATGGCCGCCCGCAGAATCCTTGATGCCTTGGATACGCCATTTTTAGTCGAGCATCATGCGTTATATGTGTCCGCCAGCATCGGCATCAGTTTTTATCCAGACGACGGTAATGACGCATCAGAGTTGATGAAGCGTGCCGATACCGCCATGTACAGCGCTAAAAATGATGGCCGCAGACGCCTGCATTTTTTTCAGGCCAGCATGGAAGGTTATTCACTTAACCGCGTAGCGATGGAACAGCATCTGCGTATAGCTTTGGAACAAAACGAATTTATAGTGTTTTACCAGCCGCAAATCGATCTAAATAGTGGTCGAATTGTCGGTGTTGAAGCCTTATTGCGTTGGCAACGTCCCGGCATTGGTTTAATTCCTCCCAATCAGTTTATTCCGTTGGCAGAAGATACCGGCCTGATATTACCCATTGGGGAATGGGTGTTAAGAGAAGCCTGTAAACAACATAAATTGTGGAAAAACAATCGAAATCTAAATTTGCGTATGGGCGTGAATTTATCCAGCCATCAATTTAAACAGGCCAACTTAAGCACCACGGTTACCAACATCCTCAAAGAGACAGGCATGAACCCCAAGTTTCTGGATTTAGAACTGACCGAAAGCGTGGCTATGCAAGATGTTTACACCTCATTAAGAACGCTCAAGACACTGAAACAAGCTGGCGCACAAATTTCCATTGATGACTTTGGCACCGGCTATTCTTCGTTAAGCTATCTGAAGCAATTCCCAATTGATCGTTTAAAAATTGACCAATCATTTGTTGCCGACATTGCCACCGATCCCAATAGCGCCGCCATCGTGTTGGCTATTATTGCCATGTCTCACAGCCTGGGACTTGATGTGATCGCAGAAGGTGTAGAAACCCAGGAACAATTAAAGTTCCTAAAAATGCATGGCTGTAACGAAGTACAAGGCTTTTTATTCGGCCGGCCAATGCCAGCGGAGGAATTTTCTAAATTTTTGTATCAATGGCCTGGATTGAAAGCCTTAGCTAACCAGCATTACAGTCCTTAATTAATTTTTTCGTTAGTCTTATTACTTAATAACTGTTATTCAACTATTTCCTATCAAGAGCAACAGATATTGCTTTGTACCTTCCATCAACTAAACAAAGAGCTGCAATGACTGCTACTAATCATCAGGCCTCTTTACCTGAAAAACCTGGCACAACCCCACCACCGCTTTCTCACTGCAAGAATTTAGTAGCAATGCTCTTTTTTCTGACTTGACTTGACTTGGCTTGCCTATAGTGCCTGCGCATTAGGTTGGGCCATATTAGATAAACCACTCGGGCTTGCATGCGCAAACCACACGAAGGAAACACGATAATGAATGACCAAGAAGATTTGCTAAAACCCATACGTATCAAGGTTGATGGGGTAATGATGGCAACAGTTGCCTTTGTGTTTATGGTGACTGTCATCGTGGGCTTTATATATGAGGAAATAGCATTCAGCTTAGCGGTGGGGATTCCTGCGGTCGTCATGCCTTTCTTGATATGGCGCGCATCACCAGGTACCTTGCTCTCAAGACTGTCCATGGCGAGCGCATTTGTCATTCAAATCGCGATCCAAATCCAGGCCAGTCATGGACTCATAGAAATGCACTTTGGCCTGTTTGTGATTCTTGCATTTTTATTAGCTTATCGAGACTGGCGGGCAATCGTCTTCGCAGCGGCATTGATTGCTGTCCACCATTTGTCATGTAATTTTTTACAAGCGGCTCAGCAGGATGTTTGGATATTTCGCAATGGTGCCAATTTGGGTGTGGTATTGCTTCATGCGGCCTACGTGGTATTTGAATCTGTCATTTTGGTTTTTTTAGCCGTCCAATTACGTATTGAAGGCGTGGAATCAGCAACAGTTGCGTTCCTGGCAAAACGAATTGGCGAGGGTGATTTAAGCACTAATATCGTGACCACTCAAAAGGATGCTAACGGTGGCATGCTGCATTCAATGAAAATGATGCAACAACAATTGTTGGAACGCATCACAGCAAATCAACAACTGATAGAACAAAGCACGCGCCTTAAAATGGCGATGGATAACATCAGCGTTAATGTCATGGTAGCCGATAGTGGACGTAATATTATTTATATGAATCCGGCTGTGCTAAAAATGCTGCACTCTGCAGAAACAGATATTAAAAAATCATTGCCTCTCTTTGATGTCAATAAGCTAATGGGGGCCAATATTGATAGCTTTCATAAAAATCCTGCGCACCAAAAAGGCATGCTGGCAAACCTAGTCGGCACCCATAAAGCTGAAATTAACATTGCCGGACATATTTTTTCGCTAACAGCTAATCCTATTACTGATGCCGAAGGGCAACGGCTTGGCACCGTAGTCGAATGGCTGGATCGAACCGCTGAAATTCTTATTGAACAAGAAGTGACCAATGTGGTGAGTGCTGCTGTTGCTGGAGACTTCAGCCATCAAGTGTCTGAACACAACAAACAAGGTTTTTCGTTATTATTAGCCCAAAGTATTAATCAGTTATTAGCGACTAACTCCACCAGCCTGGCTGATTTAGCAAGAGTATTGGATGCGTTATCTGCCGGTGATCTGACGACCAATATCAGTGAAAACTATGCCGGTACCTATGGGCAGCTTAAAGACAGCACTAACACCACGGTCGCCAATTTGCGCCAATTAATTAGCGAGATTAAAGACTCCATTGCCAGTATTAGCATGGCTTCCAAAGAAATCGCTGCAGGTAATAATGATTTATCACATCGTACCGAAGAGCAAGCCTCTAGTTTGGAGCAAACCGCAGCCAGCATGCAGGAGCTAACCTCCACGGTGAAGCACAATTCAGATAACGCCAAGCACGCCAATGAGCTTGCCGTCAGCGCCACCGAAATTGCAGGGAAAGGCGTCGAAGTTGTAGGGCAAGTCGTCGATACGATGGAATCGATCCATGAATCTTCCCGCAAAATTGTCGATATTATTTCGGTAATCGACGGCATTGCCTTCCAAACCAACATTCTGGCGCTTAATGCTGCTGTAGAAGCCGCGCGTGCCGGTGAGCAAGGTCGTGGTTTTGCTGTGGTGGCTGGAGAAGTGCGTAATCTGGCACAACGTGCCGCTGCTGCTGCCGGAGAAATCAAAGGCCTAATTGGTAATTCTGTAGAACAAATTGAAGATGGTACCCGGCTAGTGACTCACGCCGGTAAAACCATGGAAGACATTGTCAACTCCATTCGCGGCGTCACGGTCATCATGTCCCAAATCGCCTCGGCATCAATTCAGCAAACATCAGGTATTGAGCAGGTCAATCTGGCGATCGGCCAAATGGATGATGTCACCCAGCAAAACGCCGCCTTGGTCGAGCAAGCCGCAGCCGCTGCTGAATCCTTGGAGGAACAAACCCAAAACTTAAACAGCACTGTCGGACAATTTATAGTCGATAGCCATGGCGCTGGACGATCTAAGATTATTACTTATCCTGCAGCCAAAAAGATCGCGACGACGCCTACCAAAGCCAAAGCACAACCACAAAAAGTAGTCAGCAGCAATCAAGAGTGGGAGGAGTTTTAAAGGAACAAATAAAGTGTACTTTGACTACGCTCAGCCAAAATAACGTAAAGAAAGGGTTAGTTCGAGAAATTTAAAAATAGGCGATGAATTCCGGCAAACCACTGAGTCGTGGATATGCCGGAAGACGCGCTTAACAACTAATATTTATTTAGCAACTTAGATTTAAAGTGCTGCTAACGCGCTTTCGTAATCTGGTTCTTGCGCAACATCATTTACCAACTGCGTATAAGTTACTTGATCATTTTCATCAATGATAACAACAGCGCGGGCAGTCAGTCCGGCTAGTAAAGTATCGGCAATTTTGACGCCGTACTCTTCAGCAAAATTAGACCGAAAAGTAGATAAGGGAATAACGTCTTTTAAGCCTTCAGTCTCACAGAAACGACTTTGTGCAAAAGGTAAATCAGCAGAAACAACTAACACCACGGTGTTATCCAGATGCGCTGCTTTTTGATTGAATTTACGGGTAGAAGCTGCGCAAGTCGGCGTATCCAGGCTGGGTACAATGTTTAGTACTTTCCGTTTACCGGCATAGTTCGCCAGCTTAACATCGACTAACTCAGTGCTTACCAGTGAAAAATCCGGAGCTTTGCTACCCACGGCAGGTAGCTCTCCTGAGGTATGCAAAGGTTTACCCAAAAATGTAATTGTTGCCATTGTGTACTCCTAAAATATCTATTTACTTGTCTTTACTTTTTGCTCGGCGTATTAAGCGTTCGCGTTTTTTTACCTGCCACTCGGTTAATTTATTTTTTTGTCCGTGGAAAGGATTAACCGGTGATTTAAACACCAATCTAACAGGCGTACCTGCTAAGCCCATCTTCTCGCGGTAATAATTAACCAAAAACCGTTTATAGGATTCAGGCAAGGAATCGGTTTGCACACCATGAATAACAACTACCGGTGGATTACGACCACCTTGATGCGCGTATTTAAGTTTGATGCGACGGTTACCCACTAACGGCGGTTGATGGGTGCTAGTGGCTTCTTTAAGAATTCTAGTCAGCACTGGCGTTGACATATCAATCATCGCCGAGTTGTACAAGTGTTGCACCATGTCAAACAACTTACCCACGCCGCTGCCATGTAAGGCAGAGATTGGATGTTTTTCGGCAAACTCAAGAAATGACAATTTAACATCCAGCTGACGCTTGATGGTTTCCTTTTGATCGGAAGTGATGCCATCCCATTTATTAAGACCAATAATTAAAGCTCTGCCCGCTTCCAACACTAAGCCTAATAAGTGTGCATCTTGATCGGTAATACCCTCGCGCGCGTCTATCAAATAAATGACGACATTGGCTTTTTCAATGGCTTGTAACGATTTAATGACACTGAATTTTTCAATGGTTTCCCCAATTTTTGAGCGGCGGCGCATACCAGCCGTATCGATCAGAGTAAAGGTTTTGCCATTACGTTCAAAAGGGATGTAAATGCTGTCACGGGTTGTTCCGGGTTCATCAAAAACGATAACGCGTTCTTCCCCTAATAATCGATTAACTAATGTGGATTTACCAACATTAGGTCGACCAACAACGGCAATACCGATGCCTGAATGTGTTTGATCAACATCATCACTGGCGGGGGGTAATAAATGATTAATTTTTTCCAGTAGTTCAGGAACGCCTCGCCCATGAGATGCGGCAATTTTTACCGGTTCGCCCAAAGCCAGTGAATAAAAATCAGTGGCTGCAACATCGGCATCAATTCCATCAACTTTATTAGTCACCAACACGATAGGCTTATCGAGTTTTCTTAAAGTATCGGCAATTACTTTATCTGAGGCGCTCAGGCCCTCCCGGGCATCCACCATAAAAAACACAATATCAGCTTCTTCTAAGGCTATCTGAACTTGTTTTCTGGAGACGCTTTCAATGCCTTGAGCATTATCGGCGATACCGCCGGTATCAACCACTAAGCAGGGACGATCGCCATGCTTTACCCGGCCGTATTGTCTATCTCGTGTCAGGCCGGAAAAATCCGCCACCAAGGCATCGCGACTGCGTGTTAAGTAATTGAAAAGAGTGGATTTGCCCACATTGGGCCGCCCGACTAGGGCAATAACAGGTAACATAATTATCTAACTCTTAAGGCGGCTAAAGTGCCGTCTTTGGCGTAAACGTAAACAGTGCCGTCAAACATCGCCGGTTTGGCTTCGATTGCACTATCGGAAATTTGTATGCGCCCAAGTTCTCTACCATCTGAACTGCTCAACCAATGCACATAACCTTCAAAGTCACCCACCACCACATAGCTTTGATAAGCCATTGGCGCGGTTAGTTTTCTCTGATGTAAATCTTTTTGTTTCCATAACGAGGCACCATTATGTTGATCGACCTGCCAGACATGACTTTCTGAATCAGTTAAATACAAATAACTAAAATCGTTACTTAAGCCTGAGTGCGATGAAGCGGTTTCATTGCGCCATAACACATCGCCATCTGCTTCAGAAATAGCCGCCATCCCGCCTTGGTAACTGGCGATATAAATCACACTGTTATTGACGATTGGATCAACGTCCAGATCAACCAGTCTTTCAATTTCTGTCCGCCCTTTGGGGATAGCAATACTGGTTTCCCATACATACTTGCCATCATTTAAACGCAAGGCGATCAGTTTACCGTTATCGTAACCAGCAATCACGTTTTCACCCGAAATCAACGGCGATCCGGTGCCACGCAAACTTAAGGCTGGCGCATTACGCTCATAACCCCAACGTTTGCCGCCGGTTTGGGTATCCAGAGCAACTACTTCCCCATCCGTTGAGCGGACTACGACCACATCTTTACCAACGACCGGCACGGAAAGTACCTCGCTGGATACTTTAGATTTCCAAAGTACAGCGCCATTTTCGATATTTAAAGCCAACACCTCAGCATTGCTGGAGCCTAAAATTACCACATCGCGACCTAGACCAGGCCCGCCGGAAAACTGCACGTCTGTTTCTGCCTCCCAAACCAACCGTCCGGTTTGCAAGTCCCTGGCTTGAACCAAACCGTCTCTATCAGCTGTAAATATTTTTCCGGCACCAATTGCAGGTACCAGTTTTAGGCTTTGCTCGTCTGTGCCAACGCCTATTTTTTCATGCCAGACTTCTTCGATTTTTATTTCCGGTGTGAATTCAAGCAATGGACTGGGCGGATCAGCATTGTCTTCACCACCTGAAAAATAATCGGAAATACCCGAGACTGATTCACTAACGGCATCCATTGCCGCGCAACCGGTCAAGCCAATAACAATTAATATAAGCGTAATAAAGCGCATTATTTTTGAATTTCAACCTTTTCTGGAGCCGTCAAATCATCTATTTTGAATTGTAACAACGGTGATTGCTGGCCGTTTCTTAAGGCATTTTGGAATGACGACCGTGCTTCATCGAGGCGATTTAATGCTACATATAAATCGCCGGTTAGCTCATCGTAACTGCCTGCAAACCCTGATTCAGCTTTGGCATCAACCGCATTAATTAGTTGCAAACCTTGTTCAAACTCGCCGGTTGCCAGCATCAGTCTCACCAATCTTATTCTGGCGATGTGGCTTAACTGAGCGTCATTTTTTGCGACAATGGCTTGCAAAATTTGCTTGGCTGCAGGTAAATCATTTTGATCTACCTTGCTTTTAGCTAATAACAATTGGCTATACGTTAAATACTCAGTCGATTGGTATTGCTCTTGTAGACGCGAACTAAGTTTTTCAACACTGTCTTTTTTATTTGCATCAACAGCTTTTAATAACTCTTGATAGAGTGCAGATGCCTGCGCTTTCTGCTCTTTTTGGTGATCTTGCCAATAATTCCATCCTAATATGACAATTATCCCCAGTGCTAAGCCAGCCAGCGTTGCCGGACCGTTTTCTTTCCACCAGCGTTTTAACGCTTCAACCTGTTCTTCTTCTGTATCGTAAATTTCCACTGTTTTTCTCTAAAGTTAATGGTTTTAACAAAGTTGCCAAGATATGGCGTTAATATCATTACGCCTTAAATTGATCGCGTAAAAAGGTAATCAGATCAGTATGGGAGAGCGCTTTTTGCGGAAGATCGTCACGTAATGCTTTTACAGCAACTTCACCTCGACTTACTTCATCATCACCCAAAATTAGAGCAAATTCAGCTGCGGTCTTATCAGCTTTTTTAAACTGACTTTTAAAGCTACCGCCACCACAATTAACCTGCAATTTTAACCCGGGGATTTCATTTCTAATGGTTTCTGCCAGGCGCAGGCCGATACGTTCTGCTTGCTCCCCGGCCATAATCAAATAGACATCTACCATTCTGGCGACTGGAATATTTTCGAGCGTTTCCATCAATGCCAACAATCGCTCCATGCCCATGGCAAAACCCACGGCATGATTAGGTTTGCCGCCTAATTGTTCAATCAGTCCGTCATAACGCCCACCGGCACACACTGTCCCTTGCGAACCCAACTCGGTAGTGACCCATTCAAAAACTGTCTTGCTATAGTAATCCAGGCCACGTACCAAACGGGTATTGACAGCGTATGTGATGCCTAAGTCATCCAAAATTGAAGTAATCGCTTTAAAATGGTGTAGCGAGTCTTCGCCCAGATAAGCCATTAATTCTGGAGCATTCTTGACCACTTCTTGCATGGCCGGATTTTTGGTGTCCAAAATTCTTAACGGATTGGTTTGCAAGCGACGCAAGCTGTCTTCATCCAATTGGTCCAAATGCTTTTGGAAATACTCCACCAGGCTATTGCGATAGTCCAAGCGTTCAGCGATGGTACCTAGTGAATTCAGCTGCAACGTCACCTTATCGCGGACCCCCAGCCTTTTCCATAGGCGATCGATCAGTAATATTAATTCGGCATCAATATCGGGTCCGGCCATACCGTAAGTTTCGACGCCTAACTGGATAAATTGACGATAACGGCCTTTTTGCGGGCGTTCATGGCGATACATGGGGCCGTAATACCAAAGGCGATGCACTTGATTATGCAGTAAGCCATGCTCAAGACAGGCTCTCAAACAACCAGCGGTTCCTTCGGGACGCAAGGTTAGAGAATCGCCGTTTCTATCATCAAAAGTATACATTTCCTTTTCGACAATATCGGTAACTTCACCGATAGAGCGTTTGAATAATTCAGTTTTTTCGACAATTGGCAGACGTATTTCGCTGTAGCCATAAGCCGCAAGCACTTCTTTAATAATGCCTTCGGCATATTGCCAGAGTGGCGTCTGTTCCGGCAAGACATCATGCATGCCGCGTATTGCTTGTATATTATTTGTCATGAGTTTTATGGGCCGTTGCGTGCAGCTAAGGCTTTATGTTTCTGGCTTCGTTTGAAAGTGGAAACTTTTCTAAGAGTAGTTTTTGGTATTCGTTTGCAAGTTCATTATTGCCTTGAGCCCGCTCGGTTTGGATAGCAATACCTAAAGTTTCTGACGTATGCTCTGCAGAACTTAAATAGCGCTGTAAAAAGCCTTTTGCAGCCCAATAATCGCCTTTTTCAAAGCTTAATTTTTGCATTTCCAATAATGCCGGCGCATAGGTTTGATTAAGCTGTAATGCTTGTCTTAAATAAGCCTCAGCTTGTTGCTTTTGTCCCATATCTAATTGACAACGACCTGCGTTAGTAAGCGCTAACCATGGTCTGTCATTGAGTGGGTTTGCACTGGCAGGCACCAACAAGGCCATGCCTTTTTCATATTCACCATGTTCGCAAAGAAAACGGCCATAGTTGTTTTGTACACCTAGATCATCTGGTGCCAGATCAATTGCTTTGGCATATTGATCATGAGCATCATCGGAGTCATTTAACTTTTCGTATAAAAAAGCCAAGGCGTTATGAGCTTGAACATTATTGGGCTCAATAGCCAATGCTTTCAGCAAGTTCTCCTTAGCCACTTCTAGTTTGTTAAGGCTTAAATATCGAACACCTAATTGCAAATGCACATCTGCAGGATTTTCACTTTTAACAGTGCTATCCGACGTGCAGGCAGTCAACGTCATGAACAGTAAAGCAACTAAAGCGCGACTATTTATAATCATTACTAAGCTGCTCGCTCATCATTTTGCAATTTTAACTTCAGATGCCGACGGCTTTTGTCTTCGACTTGACCAACCAACTGACCACAAGCTGCATCAATATCTTCTCCGCGCGTTTTTCTTACTGTCGTAACAATGCCGGCGTCATTAAGCAATGTCTTGAATCGCTCAATGGTGGCTTTGCTTGAACACTGATAGGAAGATTGCGGAAATGGATTAAAAGGAATCAGGTTGATTTTTGAAGGCACGGTCTTAAGTAACTTTACCAGCCCACGCGCATCGTCCATGGAATCATTGATGCCATTAAGCATCACATATTCAAAAGTAATAGTACGCCGTGGTGCGATTTTGGCATTATCACGACACGCCTCCATTAACTCTTTCAATGGATATTTTTTATTGATCGGCACCAACACATCTCTTAACTCATCGGTAACCGCATGCAATGACACAGCCAAACTAACATCACATACTTCTGTTAATCGGTAGATAGCGGGCACAACCCCAGAAGTACTGATCGTCACCCGACGTTTCGATAAACCAAAACAAAAATCATCCATCATCAAATTCATAGCCGCAATCACGTTATCAAAGTTGAGCAAAGGTTCGCCCATACCCATCATGACCACATTGGTGATTCTTTTTTCTGACCCTAAGCGCTGCTGGGCAACAATTACTTGACCGATAATCTCGGCAGTTGTCAGATTACGGTTAAATCCTTGCTGTGCGGTGGAACAAAAAGTACAAGCCAACGCGCAACCAATTTGCGAGGAAACACACAGAGTGCCGCGTCCTTCTTCAGGAATAAAAACAGTTTCTACTCGATTGCCACAGCTGGTTTGTAACGCCCATTTACGGGTGCCATCGGAAGCGATTTGCTCAACGACAATTTCAGGAGTAATGATCGTGCAATTTTCTTTTAGATACTCGCGCAAAGACTTGCTTAAATTGGTCATCAGATCGAAATCTTCGATTCCTTCCTGATATATCCATTTAAGTAATTGTGTCGCCCGAAACGGCTTCTCACCTAAACCGACAAAAAAGGCCGCTAAGCCTTTTCTGTCGAAATCCAGCAAGTTGATAATTTTAACGGGTGCGTGCACTGATTTCGTTATCTGAGAAAAAATAAGCAATTTCTCTTTGAGCTGATTCTAAAGAATCTGAACCATGAACGGCATTTTCATCAATGCTGCTGGCGAAATCAGCACGAATGGTGCCGGGAGCCGCTTCTTTAGGGTTAGTTGCACCCAATATTTCGCGATGTTTAAGCACTGCGTTTTCACCTTCCAACACTTGGATAATCACAGGACCTGAAATCATGAATGCTACCAAATCGTTAAAAAAGCCGCGTTCGCTATGCTCTGCGTAAAAGCCTTCTGCTTGTTCTTTGCTTAAGTGCAGCATTTTTGCAGCAACAATTCTTAAACCATTTTTTTCAAAACGACTGTAAATATCGCCGATAACATTTTTAGCTACTGCATCAGGTTTAATGATGGAAAAAGTGCGTTCTATCGCCATTTTTTTAAAACTCCTAGTGAATAAATAATGATTGCGGATTATATCTGATTAAAAAGTATCAAGTACAACGCAGCTGTTTTAGCTTACTGCGTCATATAAGTTTTACGGCATTTGATCCAACTCAGAATCTTCTTTGACAGGAATCATCAAGTCGGCTGGACTGATGCCCAGCAGCAAAGCTACAGGGCTGGCTATAAAAATGGAGGAGTACGTACCAAAAAACACACCGAATAAGAGGACGATAGAGAAATTATGTATCACCTCACCACCCAGAAAAAACAAAGAAACCAACACCAATAACACCGTCAAAGAAGTCATAATGGTGCGGCTCAAGGTGACATTAACCGAAATATTCATGATGTCTTCGGTAGATATGCTTCTTAAAAGTCTAAAGTTCTCCCTAATACGGTCATAAACCACAATGGTGTCATTCAACGAATAACCAATTAACGCGAGAACCGCTGCCAATACCGTTAAATCGAATTCCAGACCCAAGATAGAAAACAACCCCAAGGTCACAACAACATCATGGATTGTCGCGATGATTGCGCCAGCAGCGAATTTCCACTCAAAGCGCCAAGCAATATAAGCCAAAATAGCTATCGTCGAATACAGCAAAGCCAAAAAGCCATCTTCAGCCAGATCGTCACCAACCTGCGGTCCGACAAACTCAACGCGCTGCAATTCTGCGGGTTCCGCCGTATTTTTATTAATCGCTTCAAGTACCTTGTTACTTAAATCCGCACTACTCACCCCTTCATGAGGCTTTAAACGAATTAAGACATCTTTTGCCGTACCAAAATTTTGCACGGTGGCATCGTTAAAACCTTCTGTATCTAATGTATTACGCAGCAGCGTTAAATCTGCCGTTTGCTTATAGCCTACTTGAATCAATGTACCGCCGGTAAAATCTATACCCATCTGCAAACCGCGAACAGCAAGAGATCCTATTGAGAGAAGCGTCAGCACGGCAGAAAATGCCAATGCTATTTTGCGGTTACCTATAAAATTTATATTTGTTTTAGACATTATTTAATCTTCTATGTGAGAGATGCGAAGCCGATGATTCATCGTCAACTAAATAGATAATTTCTCAACGCTGCGGTTACCATAAATCCAGTTTATAACCATCCGTGTACCAGTGATTGCAGTAAACATAGATGACAAAATCCCTATGATCAGCGTTACCGCAAATCCTTTAACTGAACCTGTACCATAGGCAAATAACACTACTGCCACGACAAGATTGGTAAAGTGAGAATCAAAAATGGTTGCAAAAGCTTTATCATAACCAATGAATATACTGGCTTGCGGTGTTATGCCATTTTTAAGTTCTTCTTTAATCCTCTCGAAGATTAATACGTTAGCGTCAACCGACATGCCCACGGTTAAGATAATACCGGCAATACCCGGCAATGTTAAAGTGGCCTGCAGCATCGACAAAATAGCAACAACAATCACCACGTTAAACGCCAAAGCAAAGTTAGCAATCAATCCAAATAGCCGGTAATAAACCGCCATAAACAGCACCACCAACACAAAGCCAACCACAAAAGACAACATACCCTTGTTGATATTATCCTGTCCCAAGCTAGGCCCTACAGTGCGCTCTTCAACAATATCGACCGGTGCAGCCAAGGCCCCTGCCCTTAATAACAATGCTAGATTTCTGGCTTCTTGAGGACTATCCAGGCCAGTGGTTTGGAAGCGTTTGCTAAATACACCTTGTATGGTTGCCACGCTGATTACTTTTTCTACTTTCTCTTTCTGGCGAATTTTTTCGCCATTAATTATCTTTGTTTCATTTTTGTATTCGATAAATACCACCGCCATCGGCTTACCTATACTTACTTGGGTAAGTTTGCCCATTTTGGCAGCGCCTATACCATTCAAGGTAATTGATACCGAAGGTCTACCGTCCTGATCCATGCCTGAAGACGCATCAACAATTTGGTCACCAGTAACAATAATTCGTCTATCCAACAAAACCGGGCCACCATTTTTATCGTAGTACAACCTGCTGCCAACCGGAACTCGTCCAGCAACCGCATTTTGAACATCATGTTCAACATCCACTAATCGATATTCTAAAGTTGCTGTTGTGCCCAGGATTTCTTTAGCGCGGGCGGTGTCTTGTACGCCAGGTAATTGCACGACGATACGGTTTTCACCCTGCTGTTGAATAACCGGTTCAGCCACACCCAATTCGTTAACGCGATTACGCAAGGTAGTCATGTTTTGTGCGACAGCGAACTTTTTAATTTCCCGGACTTCCTTTTCGGACATTTTTAACCAGACTTGCTCCTGAGCTTCTGGCTCAGTCACATCCAATGTTCTGAAATCTTTATTTAACAGAGCCATCAACGCAGCTTTATCTTCAATAGAGCTTAAAATTACCTTGATGTAGCCACTATCTTTGGCAACTGACTGATAACGTATCTTTTCGTTTCTCAAAGCCAAACGCACATCGTCGTTGTATCGCTCTTCGGCTTGCTTAACAGCGGCATCCATATCCACTTCAAGCAGAAAATGCACCCCTCCGCGTAAATCCAAGCCTAAGTACATAGCTTTTGCGCCCAACGCTTGTAACCAAGCTGGAGTAGTGGGTGCCAGATTTAACGAAACCGTAAACTCATTGCCAATATTGTCTCTAAGCAAGTCAGAGACTTTCAGCTGATCGTCAGTGTTATTAAATCGAGCCAAAATATGCTTGTCGTTAACTTCAAACGCTTTAACAGCAACCCCAGCAGTTTTAATTATTGATTCAATTTTACTGGACTGAGTTGTATCCAGCTTGCCTTCTCGAACGGGCGAAATCTGAACCGAGGGGTCGTCACCATATAAAATAGGCAGCGAGTAAATAGTCCCAATAATAAAAACAACCAGAACTAAAATATTTTTCCAAAGCGGGAAATGATTTTGCATTTTTCTATTCCAACGATTATCAACAACTCACTAGTCATCCACGACCAGCTACGTGACTGTCACAGTAGATATTAACTACCTTTTTTTGTAACTGCCTTATATGTGCCTTTGGGCAACAAGGTTTCGATACTTTGTCTCTGTACTTGTATAAAGGTGTTATCGCCCACCTCAAGCCTGACGAAGTTATCATCTAAATCAACTACTTTTCCTAAAATACCGCCGGATGTTACCACCTCAACACCTTTATTCAGCGCCGAAATCATTTGTTTCTTCTCTTTTGCTTTTTTAGCTTGCGGACGCAAAAACAAGAAGTAGAAAAACGCCAAAATTGCCAATGGAAACAGCATGCCTTCAATGCCGGGTTGAGCAGAGGGCGCAGCAGCTGCCGCTGCCATTGCATCAGAAATAAACAAACTCATTGTTATCCTCGGTTGTTATTGTTTAAACAAAGCGCGGCATTATGCCACAGTCGGTACCGTTTTTTCTCGCTGTTGATAGAACTGCTTGACAAAGGCATCCAGAGATTGAGCTTCAATAGCATCACGCAAGCCCTGCATAAGACTCAGATAATAATAAAGATTGTGGATGGTATTAAGCCTTGACCCCAACATTTCCTTACATTTATCCAAGTGTCGCAAATAAGCTCTGGAATAATTTTGACAGGTATAACAGCCGCAGGCTTCATCAATTGGGCCGGTATCAAACTCGTACTGACTGTTCCTGATTTTTACCACACCAAAACTGGTAAACAGGTGACCATTACGAGCATTACGGGTTGGCATCACGCAATCAAACATATCAATGCCACGTCTAACCGCTTCCACCAAATCTTCGGGCGTGCCTACTCCCATTAAGTAACGCGGTTTGTCAGTCGGCATTTTGCTATGAATGGCATCTAGTGTTGCCATCATTTCATCCTTGGGCTCGCCTACCGACAGCCCGCCGATCGCGTAGCCATCAAAACCAATATCGACCAGCCCAGCAATAGATTCTTGGCGTAAATGCTCGTACATTCCGCCTTGCACAATGCCGAACAGTGCCGACAAATTACCTTCGTGCGCGGCTTTGCTTCGGGCTGCCCAACGCAAAGATAGCCGCATTGAATCAGCCGCCTCGGCAACAGTAGCTGGATATGGGGTACATTCATCAAAAATCATCACGATGTCAGAGCCCAAATCACGCTGCACTTGCATTGATTCTTCCGGCCCCATGAAAATCTTGCTGCCGTTAATCGGTGATTTAAAGGTCACACCAGCTTCAGTAATTTTTCTGAGCGCGCCCAAACTGAACACCTGAAAGCCGCCCGAGTCCGTCAAAATCGGTTTATCCCAACGCATAAAGTCATGCAAATCGCCGTGAGCTTTAATTACACCGGTACCTGGCCTAAGCATTAAATGGAAAGTATTGCCCAAGATAATCTGCGCCCCAAGACCGGTTAAATCCTCGGGAGTTAACGACTTTACTGTGCCATAAGTGCCGACCGGCATAAAAATCGGCGTTTCCACTACACCTCGCGCAAAAGTCAGTTGGCCACGACGAGCATGTCCGTCGGTGTTTTTTAATTTGAATTCCATCGAAATTTAGCAAGCAACAAAAGTCTGGAATTATCCGGTCTTTTCGCTTCTTAAGCCAGTGAAGTTACTACACAAGGAGGAAGAATTAAGTAACTCTATAAAATAGCGACAAATCAATGTGCTGTTTTACTGTGTGTTAAGCCCGCGACTCGCAAATGTTTGAAAAAAGTTAAAAAACCTTACCGTTTAAAATGCTATCTGGCTAAACTAGCGCCCCTAAAGAATGAATTAAGCCGGGCAAAACAGTCCTGAACTATTAACAACCATTTCTGTTACACCGAAAATCCTGACGACAATAACGTATTTCAGATACTTGTAATAAGACTAAAAAACGGTACTGGATTGATCAGGATTCAGTACCATCAATGACTTTAAAATACCAATAGTGCAAAAACAACTCAACTTACCTTACTTATTAAATCGCGAAGTTTCTCCCCGCTCTTTGCTTAGTTTGCTGACTATTTTAGTGCTGTTGCTGCACTTAACTGTAATCGTTTGGTTGTTACAACCCAACGAGACAGTTCCCGAACAAAAACCCATTAAGGTAATGGAAGTCGCTCTACTTTCTGCGCCCAGCCCAAAACCTGCAACAACAGTAGCGGCAATGCCGCCGCCTGCCCCACCAAAACCTCTGCCCCCACCCAAAAAACAACCCATAAAACAACCCGTCAAAAAAATAGTCCCGGTTGTCGAAAAACAGGCAACACAACCCAAACCGCAACCGATTGTTGAAGATCAACCGCCAACGCCGCCTGCTGAATCAACTCAAGTTTCTACTCAGCCTGTCCCGACAGCACAACCTACTAACAACCAAGCAAGTAATCCTGCTGAAAATACCAGCACTGCCGAAGCTAATGCCAAAACAGTAGTTTCCGGCATTGTGCCGTTGGAGCGAGTCCCGCCTAGGTATCCACCGCGCGCGGCAAATCGGCATATTGAAGGCTGGGTTAAAATTGAATTTACCATCAGCACGACAGGCACGGTAACCGATGCGGTTGTTGTTGATGCTGAGCCCGCCGACATGTTTAACGATGCTGCGTTAACCGCCATTGAGAAATGGAAATTTAAAGAGAAATTAATCAATGGTGTCGCCGTTACTCAGCGTGCTGTGCAAGTTCTTAAATTTAATTTAAAGAACGAATAACCCTTAACACTGCGCAAACTAACCATTTGATATAGCCCAGTAATTTTTAATTTGCCCAACTCAAGAAGGAGATCTTAATGTTTAATTTTGTTTCACCCGCAATTATTATCGACGGGACCTTATATACGTTACTGGCGTTTTCGGTAGCAACCTGGACACTCATTATTTTTAAATCCTGGCAATTCTCAAACAACGACTATCTGAATCGGCTTTTTAATAGTGCATTTTGGAAAACCACTACCCTGACTGAGGCTGAAGAATTACCGGCTGAAGTCTTCAGAGGACCACAGGCTCGTGTTGCCCAGCAAGGATTAAAATGGCTCACCGAAAACCGCCAATCACACACCAAAAGCATTAAGTTCTTAGGTACTCCGAGTGAACTGTTAGAACAAGCCTTGCTCGTGCAAATGCAAGCCGAGCAGCATTTAATGGAAAGCGGCCTGACCATGCTGGCCAGCATCGGCAGCACAGCACCTTTTGTCGGTCTGTTTGGGACAGTATTCGGCATCATGCACGCTATGCATCAAATCACTGAAAGCGGTTCGTCCAGCTTAGATGTCGTCGCAGGCCCTATTGGTGATGCGCTGGTCGCCACCGCTATCGGTATTGCGGTCGCTGTACCGGCGGTGTTGGCGTATAACTTTTTATTGCGCCGCGTCAAACTACAACGTGCCGGACTAGAAAACTTCGTGACCAGTTTTATGCATGTTGCGTTAAGTTCGGACATTAAAGATTAAGGAACGCCCATGGCTTTTAAAACTCAATCGGAAAACGAAGATGCAATGAGCGAGATTAACGTCACGCCGCTTGTTGATGTCATGCTTGTATTAGTCATTATCTTATTAGTCACTGCGCCATTACTGACGCAATCGGTACATGTGACGTTACCGAAAACTACCGAAACCACGGCAAATGTGACTAAGCAACCCTTACAACTCGGCATTAACGACCAAGGTGTAATAACCCTTAATAAACAGCCCATCGAGAATCTGGCCGCATTAGAAACAACCCTAAAAAACGAGCTTGTCAAAAACCCTGAGGTTGCTTTGCACTTATATGCCGACAAAAGCGTGATTTACGAGAAACTCGCTGCAGTCATGGCCACTGTGCAGCATGCAGGCATTGCTAAAATTGCGTTTGTTACTGTCGAGCAATAGCGCTGCCCCCTGTTTATAAGTCCATGAGCAACTTCGCATTGGCTGGATAAACCTATTTAACCTGTCGAAATTATTGGCAACTTTATTACTACAAGCAGATATTTATGGAATTTTTTACCCAGCTATTTGATTTTTTTATACATCTCAATGCACATCTTGCCGATATTTTGGCGCATTACGGCACATTAACTTACGCTCTATTATTTTTGATTATTTTTTGTGAGACCGGCTTGATAGTCATGCCGTTTCTACCAGGTGATTCCCTGCTATTTGCAGTTGGTGCGCTGGGGTCCAGCACCGGACAACTTGATATTTATATTTTGATTCCGCTGTTAATCGTTGCAGCGTTGGCTGGCGACAATCTTAATTATGTCACCGGCAAATTTTTCGGCACTAAGATTAAATCACGCGAACGAATAGGTTTTTTCAAACAGGAATATATCGAGCAGACAGAAAGCTATTATCAAAAACACGGCGGTAGAACCGTGATTATTGCTCGATTTATACCCATCATCAGAACTGTTGCGCCTTTTGTAGCGGGTGCCGGCAAAATGCACTATCCGCGCTACTTGCTTTTTTGCATCACTGGCGCATGTTTATGGGTAGGCGGGCTTATTACTTTAGGTTTTGAATTCGGTAATCTCGAACTGGTCCAAAAGAATTTTGAACTGGTCGTTTTAGGCATTGTGGGTGTGTCATTCTTGCCTGTGTTGCATCAACTTTGGCAGGGAATACGTGCAAGAAATTAGGTATTTGCAGCATTTAACTCCTCCGTTCAAATACTCTCAAAATAGTAATTTTTGAAAACTATCAATTTCAGCTCACCTTGTAAAACATGTCCACAAACCAAAATCATTCTAAACAGCAAGTAGCCGGTCTGGCATTGGGTGCAATCGGCGTCGTATTCGGCGACATCGGCACCAGTCCGTTATACGCTCTGAAGGAAGTATTCCACGGCAGCTTGCCTATCGATAAAACACATGTACTCGGCGTGTTATCGCTGATTTTCTGGTCGTTAACACTGGTAGTCACCACCAAATACGCGATATTCATCATGCGCGCCGACAACAAAGGTGAAGGCGGCATCATGGCGCTAATGGCGCTGGCATTGCACGGTTCCAAAGACAATCCGGGCAGGATGCGCTTTATCGTCATCATCGGCTTGCTCGGCGCCGCATTATTCTATGGTGACGGTATGATCACACCCGCCATTTCGGTACTTAGCGCAGTCGAAGGTCTTAAAGTTGTCTCTCCTAAGTTAGAGCATTATGTACTGCCCATTACTATCGCTGTATTGAGCGTTATGTTTATTGTGCAAGCCAAGGGCACCGGCGCGGTTGGCAAAATGTTCGCGCCGATTATGTGCTTCTGGTTTGGCTCGCTGGGAGTTATGGGGGTAATCAATATCGTAGACGACCCCAGCGTTTTGATGGCGGTTAACCCTTATTACGGAGTGCATTTACTGTTTGAGTTGGGTTGGCATGGCTTTCTAATCATGGGCGCGGTAGTGCTGGCAATTACCGGCGCTGAAGCCTTGTATGCAGACATGGGCCATTTCGGCCTTAAACCGATTCGCTATGCTTGGTTCGGCTTTGTATTTCCGGCATTGCTGCTCAATTATTTTGGACAAGGTGCACTGTTGATCGGACATCCCGAAGCAATACAAAATCCATTCTATTTACTCGCTCCGACCTGGGCGCTGTACCCTTTATTGGTTCTATCGACGCTGGCAACAGTAATCGCCTCGCAAGCAGTCATCTCGGGGGCGTTTTCAGTGACACGCCAAGCGATACAACTAGGTTACTGCCCACGTATGAATATTGTTCACACCTCGGGCGATGAAATGGGCCAAGTCTATATTCCTGTGGTCAACTGGCTGCTTATGGTCTCCGTATTTGTGTTGGTACTGAGTTTTCAATCTTCATCCGCCTTGGCTTCAGCCTATGGCATCGCCGTCACCGGCACCATGATTGTTGACACCGTTTTAGCGTTCATTGTCATTCAGGCGCTCTGGCGTTGGACAAAGCTCACCAGTATTACCTTTTTGACGATTTTTTTAGTGATAGATTTTCTCTTTCTTTCAGCCAGCAGCCTAAAAATCCCATCAGGCGGCTGGTTGCCATTGGTCGTCGGGGCTGTATTGTTTTTGATACTAACCACATGGATCAAAGGGCGCGAACTATTGGCAGAACATCTGGATGATCGGCGCGTATTGTTCGAAGAGCTGGGCGAAAAAATGAAAGCCGAACAATTGGCAACCGTTCCTGGCTCAGCCATTTATTTGGCGAGAAGCCTGCATGGTGTGCCACAGGTCTTTCTGCATAATCTTGAACATAACCATGTTCTGCATCAGCAAATCATCGTTCTGACAATTGTTACCACCGAAGAGCCTTATGTTAACGAAGCCCACCGGGTCAAAATACGTGAATTTGGTCAAGACAGAACTTACTACCGCGTAAAACTTTACTTCGGTTTTAAGCAAACACCTGATGTACGCCGCGCTCTTGAACTATGTGCACAAGAAGGATTACCTATCGATCCCAAAGAAGTGTCATTTTTTGTCGGCAGCGAACGCCTATCATTCCGCAACAAAAGCCCAATGCCGAAATGGCGAAGACCCATCTTCAGGTTTTTATTCCACAACGCATCGAGCCCGATAGAGTTTTTTAAAATTCCGGTCGACCAAGTCATTGAGCTGGGTATCCGCATAGAACTTTAGGGGAATACACTTGATTTTTGTTGTATAAAATAGGCTGACGAATACAATCCCATCGTTACCATCCGATGGGATTGCTCTTTCAACCCATACTATGTGCTGATTGCTCAAACAGTTAAATAAGGTGATAGCAAGAACAGTAATGGCAATAAAAATCTTAACCTTTTTAAAAACCGATATTTGGTCGCTACCAGAGCACCAACAGCCTGTTGTTAAAGCAGCTTTCGTAAAATCGCTGAAAATAGCGTTATTAGCTTATCAAGGCTTCACAAAAGATCTTTGCCCGTTACGCGCCTCCGCACTCACACTTTATACATTGCTTGCTGTTGTGCCTGTCATAGCCATGTTGTTCGGAATTGCGAAAGGTTTTGGTCTTGAAACAATGCTCCAACAGCAGTTACTTGAGCAAATACCCCACCAAGACACTACCGTACTGACATTAATAAGCTTTGCCCAAAATCTGCTCGATAGCACTAAAGGTGAAGTGGTGGCGGGCATTGGCGTAGTGGTATTGCTGTGGTCGGTAATACATATGATTGGTAATATTGAGGAGTCGTTTAATTATATTTGGAAAATAAATAAAGGCAGGTCATTTTCTCGAAAACTAAGCGATTACCTATCATTAATGTTATTAGCGCCAGTCTTATTAATAATTGCAAGTAGTATTACCGTTTTTTTAAATACTAAAGTAACCTGGCTAACCAAGGTAATTACCTTACCTAAATTTGGTGAAAGCTTATTAATTGGCGCCTTAAGTTATTCGCCGTTATTACTAATGTCTGGCTTATTCGCGATTACTTATATTTTTATGCCTAATCATAAAATTAGTTATAAAGCAGGCATTATTGCGGGCGTCGTAACGGGGATTTTGTATCATCTTTTACAGTGGCTTTATTTAAGCCTTCAGTTTGGCGTATCTAGCTACAACGCAGTCTACGGAAGCTTTGCCGCGCTACCATTATTTGTAGTTTGGGTACAAATAGCCTGGATGATTGTCCTGTTAGGTTGTGAAATTGCTTTTTATATTCAAAATTACGAAAGTCATCGGCATAATTATAACTATTCCGAATTTAGTTTTTCTTTTAAAAAGATTATTGCCTTACAAATTACCCATTTAATTATTAAGAATCTTGTCAAATTGGGTAATCCTTTAACCGCCGAAAAAATCGCTTTAAAATTGCTAATCTCAGTCGCCATTGTGCAACGGCTATTAGAATTTTTAGTGGCGAGTCATATTATTATTGAATTAAAAACTGAAGAAAACGAAGACGTTTACTTACCCGCTGTAGATATTAATATCTTAACCATTGCCTATGTGATTAACGCGCTGGAACTATGCGGACAAAACAGCCTTCCGGACATTAAACAGGAAAAATTATATGTCAATATGCTTAATAATTTAGGAAAATGGCTGAAAACTTCAGAGCAAAATCGTTTGCTTAAAGACATTTAAACAATCTACTTACAATACTTATTAAGGATTATTGATATGCAAGTTCAAGACTATTTGCCGTTTTTTCAAAGTTTAGCGCTCAAATACTACCAATTCACTCTTGAAAACCCCGCTTATGCTGCCTGCCTAGCGGCGGCGGTGTGGTTACTAACCACCATTTTTTATAGCATCAGAATCGGCTTCTTAAATGGTCGTAACCGTCGCAATATCAAAGCCCTGATCGATACACAAAATGCCTTAGCTACTGCCGAACAACAAATTCAGCAATTGCAAGCTGAACTAACTGCCGCCAATGAACAACTCGAACAAAGCAAAGCTGAATCCGAACAGCTGGTACAACGTGCAACAGCATTGCAATCGCGACTCTCTTGGTTCGACAATCAATTATCGGAAAGCATCGGCGCACTGACCACTAACGCTGACTTAAGCGAACAATTCTCGCCGAACGCAACGGGGCTAGAGACAGAAGATTTGTGGCAACGTTACAGCGCAATCAACAAACAATTAAGTGCCAATTTAGCAGCGGAACGAAAAACCAACAACGAATTGCAGCAAGCCTTTAAAGTCGAGACCGCAAAATTAGCCGAAAAAGATCAACTGCTGCAAACCCTGCAAGTTCGTGTCGATAGTCAAAGCCAACAACTTGCTCAACTGGAATTGACAGTTGCCGAACACAAAACCCAGTTGGCGCAGCAAGAAGAAAGCGCACAACAGCGCATTTTGGAAACCGAAGCAAAACACCAAGCCGATTTAGCGCGTCTTGCGTCGCTGGAGCAGCAGGCAGTTGATTTAAGCCAAGCTAAACAGCAGCAAACTCAATTACAAGAAACGCTAAACGCACAAAATGCAGTAATTGCCCAACTTGAAGAAGCCAAAGCGGTCGAAATAAAAGCAGTAGAACCTCAAGCAGTTTTCCTGGCTCCTGAGCCACAACAGCAAGCACCTATCGAACCAACAGTTTCACCCGTACAGGAACCCATTATCAGCAAAGTTTCGGCACCAGAACCGGCAATAATTGTCCCCGAGACACCAAAACCACAACCAATCAAAACCCCAGAAAAAGACACGACTGGCGTGGGCGGGAAATTTAAAAGCTTCTTTTCCAGCGCCAAACAAAAAATTGACAAACTGGACAGCAAACTCGTCGAGCAAAACATTCCTACACCGCCGGAAGAACCCGCTCAAATCGAACAAATCACACCTGAGCCTCCAGTTTTGGCGGCGGAAACACAGGTGACAGCTCAACCAGTGGTTGCAAGCGTTGCCTATCAACCGGAAGTTGTGGCGGCAGAAGCCTTAATTGCTCCAGCACAAGAACAAACAAATTCATTTGCCGCGGCGAAAACATGGTCTGACGAAACCACCTTAACTTTAAGTGGCAAACCGCCTCAAGCGGTTACGGCCAAAGTTGAACCAAAGCCTGCCAAAGCTTCAGCAAATGCAACCGATACCGACAATGAACCAACCAGCAAACTTAAAAATCTGTTTAGCAAATTTAAACGTAAATCTTAATTGGGACGTTTGGGTTACAACAATCATGTGACCCAAGCCATTTTGATTGTTAATCATCAATTTTAAAATAGTAGGTCGGCTTGCCCAATGCGGCTGACCTGCTTATCAGCCAGCAGAAGCAAAGCAGAAACTGTTGCTGTATCAACACAAAAAGCTATTATCAACATCCTAGCTTTACCTACCACTATCTGTATTACCAAGCTCTAAGCCCCTTCCTGCCCGGTTAAATTCAGCTGGCATGCCGTTTGCTTTGCTTTAGGTTGTTATTTCTAGTTTTATTTCTCTACCTAGAAAACCTAAGGAGGTTTCATGCGTAAATCAATACCTACATCTGTGGTCGGTTTGACCATTGCTTTAACTGCGTTCGGTTCTGTTGCTGTGCAAGCCCAAGGCTTGCAAGAAGCAAGCGAAGCCGCTGGCGTTGCCAAACTTAAATCCATTGAATTTTCCGGCACCGGCAACTGGTTTCAGTTTGGTCAAGCCCCTAATCCAACTTCAGCCTGGCCAGCATTCGACGTCAAAAACTATATCGCCGACATTAACTACGAAACCGCCAGTGCGCGAGTACAGTACCTTCGCAGCCAAGTCGTCGAAGCTGGTCGTGCTCGCCCAGCACCTGTTGAGCAACGCGGCATCCAATTTATAAGTGGTAGCACCGCCTGGAACGAGTCTATTACCGGTAATTCGGAAACCCAACAACCAGCAGCGGTTGAAGAACGCGCCGCAGAAATTTGGTCAACACCCCAAGGCTTCTTAAAAGCAGCAGCAGCTAATAATGCAGCAACAAAAGCGGTTGATGGCGGTACCGAAGTATCATTCACAGTGGGTGGCAAATATCGTTATGTCGGCACCATTAATGCCTTCAACCAAGTGGCACAAGTAAATACATGGATCGATAATCCGGTACTTGGCGACACGTTGGTAGAAACAAAATTCTCCGACTATAAAGATTTTGGCGGCGTTCAATTTCCATCCCATATCGTCCGCAATCAAGGCGGCTATCCGGTGCTGGATATTAACGTCACCTCAGCCAAAGCAAACCCGGGCGTTGACATTAAGGTACCTCAAGATTTAGCCAAAGCCCCTGCAGTTGCGGTAACTTCTGAGAAACTATCTGAAGGTGTTTTCTATCTAACCGGCGGTACACATCACAGTTTAGCTATCGACCAAACTGACCATATTGTAATTATCGAAGCGCCTTTAAATGAAGAACGTTCACTGGCAGTAATTTCCAAAGCCAAAGAACTTATTCCTAACAAACCAATCAAATATTTGATCAACTCTCATGCGCATTTTGACCATGCCGGCGGCTTGCGCACATTTGTTGATGAAGGTGCTGCAATCGTGACTCATGCACCCAATCAGGCTTACTATGAAAAAGCGTGGGCAACCCCGCACAGCCTAAATCCTGACAAATTGGAAGCCTCCAAGAAAGCAGCTAAATTTGAGAGTTTTAACAGCAAACATGTTCTTACTGACGGCAAACGTCCGATAGAAGTTCACTCAATCGCCGGCAATGGCCATAACGATGCGTTTGTACTCGTGTATCTGCCTAACGAAAAGATTCTGGTCGAAGCTGATGCATTTACTCCTACCGCTGCGAATGCACCGATACCAACAGCACTGAATCCATACGCAGTTAATCTTTATGAAAACATTCAGAAACTAAATCTGAACGTCGACAAAATTGCCGCTTTACATGGCCCACGCGTCGCCACCTTGGCTGATCTACGTGCTGTTGCCGGCATTCAACAAGCTGCTAAATAACAGCTAAATCTCAATTCAGGACAAAAGCGCAATACTTTTGTCCTGAATCCCCTGCTCTACTCCTCCAACCTTGCAACTTACCAAAATTGCCGATATAACTTTGTCCATTTCCGAACGGACTTACCGGTCAATTCATGCAAAAACCGTTGATATACAAAGGCCGTGGCAGTATCAGTAATGCGACAGGTCGCTTTGAAAAACAAAACAGCGAAGCCGCCGATGACGGCTGGGGCAGTTTGGATGCAGAACCAGCACCGCTCAAAACAGAAGTCATTATCGACAGTAGCAAATCGTTGATTAACTACAACGATTCCCCGGATTTACCATTCGATCGCTCTATCAACCCTTATCGCGGCTGTGAACATGGTTGCATTTATTGCTTTGCCAGACCGACACACGCCTACTTGGGCTTGTCGCCCGGACTGGATTTCGAAAGCCGCATCTTGATCAAACCCGATGCCGCGTGCCTGCTTAGAGAAGAACTGAGCAAAAAAAATTATCGCTGTGCGCCCTTGGCCTTGGGCACCAACACCGATCCCTATCAACCGCTGGAACGGCAACATCGGCTGATGCGGCAGATTTTGGAAGTGCTGGCGGAAACCCGTCATCCAGTCAGCATCGTCACCAAGTCATCATTGATCGAACGGGATCTCGATTTATTAACCGCCATGGCTGAGCAAGGCTTAGTCTCCGTCTATCTATCCATCACCACACTGGACCGAAATATGGCGCGAACACTGGAACCGCGCGCCGCGGCACCGCAACGACGGCTGGAAACAGTCGCTAAATTGCACGCGGCCGGTATTCCGGTAGGCGTGATGGTCGCGCCCGTCATTCCGGCGCTGAACGATCACGAAATGGAAAATATCGTCAAAGCCGCCCATGCCGCAGGAGCGGCCAGCGCTGAATACATCCTGCTGCGTTTGCCGCTGGAAGTCGCAGACTTATTCGAAGAATGGCTACGGCACAACTACCCGCTGAAAGCCGATCATGTGATGAACTTAATCCAGCAAAGCCGCGGCGGTAAATCTTACGATCCAGCATTTCACCAACGAATGTCCGGCACCGGAAGCTATGCCGATCTGATCGGCCAACGCTTTCGATTAATATCTAAACGCCTGCAGATGGATCAGTCATTACCCTCGCTACGTACAGATTTATTCAGAAAACCGCACTTAGGCGGGCAAATGAGTTTTGAATTTTTTGATTGAAAGTTGGAGACGGGGATATTAGCTGGAGAATAACAATTTGTTGCAGACCTATAACGTAAGTTGCTTTAGCTAACCCAACATTACAGGCGCCTGTAATGTTGGGTTAAGAATTTAGACAGTTAATTAACAGGCAGCCACACCAGCTCACCCGCTTGCATATCCGGCACCAGAATAAACTTGCCGTCATGGCTCAAACCGATGTCGGCCGCCGACTTGAAACCATTCTTAAGCAGTTTGACCTCACCCTTCTTGCTGACAGAAAACACACTGCCATTCTTCCAATCACTTGTATAAAGCACGCCTTTGGTACCGCGCACAACCCCGTCACCGCCGCCAAAACCTTCAGCAACCTTTTCAAGCTTGCCAGTTTTAACCTTGATGCGATACAGAGTGCCGGAAACCAAATCCAGCTCCAGCAACGAACCCTTTCCGTCAGTCAGCAAACCGTTAGGACTTTGTATCTGCGCGTCCTTGTCGCTGTTGGTGATCAACGCAACCTTACCGTTTTTATCGATACGATAGACCGCACCGCCCTTGCCTTTTGTATCGCCGCTGTCGGAAACGTAAATATTGCCCTGTGCGTCAGCTTCAAGATCGTTCAGAAATTGCGGAGCGATAGGAAAGGCCTCAGCAGCGGCAAACACAGTCCATTTGCCATCTTTATCTACCTTGAGCACACGTTTTTTGTCGGTAACAAAAATATGCTTACCGGATACAGCCAAGCCCTTGGGATCATCCAGGCCGCTAACAAAATCCTGAGCCTTGCCGTCCTTATCGATAACGGTAATCTTGCCATCACCATCCTTGTCGAATTCGCCGATCTCGGAAACGTAGACTCGGCCATCCGGACCGGTCAGCGCAGATTCCGGGTTTTTAAGACCAGTGACGGTGGTAGGGGTTTCGGCATAAGCCGAAGACATACCGGCGATGACCGCAGCCATCAATATCGCGTGTTTGAACATAAAATCTCCTTAAAAGTTGGGAATGGTGCCGGTAAACGAAATGGCACTTGGGATTTATGCTTCGACGCAATAGGCACTTGCCGTGGCGCGTCGCAGCATCGGCAAGATATTACTGCACAATGCGCTATATGGCGATAATGGATGCTTATTGTAAGGGCAGGCAATGTAGGTTGTTGTTAGCGATAGCTAACTCAACATTTCAGGTAAATCGATTAAATTTTGGATTACGAACAGCATGCCAGTCATTCGCCCGCAGAGTAACTCCGATTAGCAATAATAGTAATTGGAGGAATATTGCCATCACAACTTGTATAAGCTCATATTACGTAAATCTCATCTACGTGGGCTGATCACTTTGTTATTGAGATTGCAGCGTGATTTTCTGTGTCGCCTTGGTGAGTTTTTAAGCTTCAAACGCACGTTAGAAACCTCCATACGTGCGCCTGGAAGTCTTAATGGCGCGTTGCAAATATTCAAATCTTCACCACTCGCTGAAAGCCTTGACAGACATGACCTACAGCAATTCCGATTGAGTCTTTAAAACGCGTACTGGAAAGCTTCAAACACGCGTAGCGGAGTAGTTCCGATTAGCGATAGCGTAATCGGAGGAATATTGCCGTCAAGACTTGCGTACGATTACGCTACGCTAATCGTACCTACGCGGGCTCTAACGTAAAGTTAAACTTGATTGCTATAACACGCTCAATACGGCTAGACCTGTTTTCGCCTTACAACGTTATATATATTTATCTAATATTTTTTGTTCAATACTGTGAATTTTTTTTCTAATATCAGCTGATTTTTCAATTTTTATTCTTTGAACATCTTCAAAATTTTCGCATCCTCGGAAATAATCAGATATTTTTCCTATAACTTCATTAGGTAAACCAGAATCTCTAAGGATTATTTCATGTGGTGCTGTCGTACCATATTCAAGACGGGCAACTAACATATCGAGATTAATATTTTGTTGGTGTTTTTCTGTTGCAACAAAATTGTATATGTTTTCAAATGATTTTAGATACTTAGGCCATACGAACTCAAAATATTTGGATGTAAGATCAAAAACATATCTTATTCTAGAATTAATGCTTTCCCTTGCTCTAGTTACTGTGTCTGAAATTAGTAGTTGTTTGAATGGTGGGGTATGGTAGATATAATAGTTCGTTAATTGTATCAGTATGGATTTTCCAACTTCGTTATCAAAATTCTTTCCCTTGTCATGGTCGGTAAACAGAAATTCATATATTTTTGAAAGTATTTCACGAGAAGTCTCTAAGTTTGGGAGCGAGCTTTCAAAATAAAATTTATCCAAGTTATTGGATTTTCGTAAATAGTTTATTAATTGAATTTGCCCATCTACATTAACAAATTTATTATTTCTTACAATTGATTCAGGAATACCGTTCATTTCAAGGGATGAATACAGATTTTCTTTTATTTTCCGAGTTGTTTCTGACAAATCGCTGTCTTCAAGTTGAATTAATGTCTCAATTGAAGGATTAGGGGAATCTAAATATTCAATTCCGACAGTAGTGTCACCTTCAACATCTTCTGGTGCTTCTAAATAAAAAACCCTACCAATAAAGTGCCGCATGAATCTTCCTGCACGACCTTCAATATTTTTCCTATCAAGTGATTTAAGTAATTCCCCTGTTCCTATTTTCTTATCATAAATAACAACATTTTTTGCAGCTGAATTGATACCTTCTGTCAGAGATGTAGTACAGAACAAATAATCTATGCCATTTTTGCTACTGTCGTTAAATTCATCAACGATTAGGTCTTGGATATGTCTTGGCATTGCCCCATGATGAAAAGCACCCCCCCTTTTGATACAAGAAATTAAATCCCAATCTGCTGATACTGTATTCGATAAATATTCAACCAGTTGATCATTATGTGGCTTGACAGGCCAGGTTTCTAAAAACTTTTTTGCGGTTTCTTCTACATACCTTTTTTGATAACGGTAAATAAGGAATTTCCCATCGATTGACTCTTGTGAAACTATTCGTAGAAGATTTATAAATTTATCACCAATAATTTTTACTTTTCCTTGTTCAATGTTATGTGACCCTTTATTTTTAATATTATCAAGTGAATAAAAGTCTTTTTGAACTATTTCAACATCGTACTTTACGAATTTAACAGAAAAATTATCTCTAAATTTTTGACTAAAATCTGAAATATAAGGGCCAATTAAATAATAATCCGCTGTCGTTTTAGCTAACCTATAGAGAATATCTGAAAAAACCCTAAATCGTCCGTCATCAAGTTTGAAATCAATTTTATATATTTCATCCATGACAAAAAAATCTATCTTAAAGTCAGGATGTTCTTCTAAAAATGCGCTTATTCTTTCAGGTGTAAGAATTAAAATATATTTTCTATCTACGTCTATTTTTACTTTTGATGATTTTGATAATGTATAGCCCTCTATGTTTTTCTTAATGTCTTGATATTGTTCAGACAGAAGAGAAACTGTAGGCATTATGAGCACAATATTTTTATAGTGATTGTGTGAAATTATCTCCCGAATTATTCGAGTTTTTCCAAATGAAGTTGGCGCGCTTACCACAAGCCGTCGATGTGCCTGGAACGCATTAAATATTTCTTTTTGCGGCCTTGTTAGAATAGTATTGGTTTTATTGCTAGTGTAAAAGCTTTGCAGCAATACGTCTTGGGCTGAAATTAAGGGTTGAAAATTTGCGTTTCTTTCTATTAACAAATTGTTGTATAGAAATACCCTGTATTTAATTATGCAATCATATAGAAGCTGTTGAACCATATTATCTTTATGATTGATATTAGCGACATGACAGATAACCGATAAGCATAGGTTGTAATCAATACTATCTTTTGAGTCCAATAGCCTATAGGTATTAATTAGCAATTTCTCAAATGAGTTTGAATCAATGGTTTGGTTATCTTTAATATTCGATAGCGTTTGTTTAATAAAAGGTTGCACGATGATCCTTATCTCAGAATTTCATTGCGTTTTCAACACGCTCTATTTTTCTTTAATATCCGATACTGACTGAAATGGGATAACAAAAAAAACAATTTTGATATTGTTTAGCGAAGGCCAATTTTTCCCATAAATCCTAGTAAAGGCATTATTGATCTCCTTTTCGAAATCTTGTTTAAAATTGTCCGATTCAATGTCTGCATCTGGATTACCACAAAACTTTTTAACGCAAGAGCTATCATAAGTAATTAACACAGGCACACAAATCTCGACCTTATCTAACGATTTACCACCTGACACATATTCCTTTAAGAGTGAGAACTTATCAGCTTCAAGGGATCTATTAATTTCTATTTCACCACCAAGCAGTCTAAGTTCGGATTTTATCCGTTCAGAATCATTTAAATGTTCATTTAAAGATTCAAGAGCCTTACTAATGGCGCCGGAAATATTTTGGTGAAATTTAGCCTCACCCAGCCATAATGTGACTTTCTGATCGTTGATAGAGAAATGTGCACAATCAAACCCTTTTATCTGTTCTCGAGTTGTGGAACGAAGTCTTGCTTTTGTTACAAATTTTGGTATGTCATAGAAAATGCTAAGTATAAGAAAAAGCAAAAGTTCGCCGTAATCACCTTTAGATTGACGATTGGCATCTGAAATTCTAGTGAAGCTCTGCCTATTCCATTCTGACTTATCAATTGTATCTATTTCGTTTTGTGTTAAAGCAAAATATGGGACAGCATCTCTTATGAGCCCAACAAGTTCATCTTGCCTGTATCTGCCCTTTTCAAAATCAAGGGTGAATGGTGAATCCTTATCCCGAACAGAAGTAGTGCTTACTTCAAACTTAAATATCTGATTTCTTATTCTTTGTTTTAAGGACGAATCCATCTATTTCTCCTTCAGTTCCTTTGATTCTCAAGCTGCCTTGGGAATCAGCAATAATAAATACTCAATCTTGATAAACCTCATCATGGCTCCCCACATTCACTAAAATAATTTCCTTTTCGGTAATGATCATTTCCAAGGTTATTCGGTAACTGAGATTGATCGATACCGAATGCAACTCGGCCAATTTACCTTTTAGCGCATGTAATCGCAGTGATGGATGGTGTGGGTTTTGAGCCAGCAATAGCAAGGTCTTGCGGTACTGCTCTTTAAGTTCCGGATGTTGCTTGGCAAAGCGTTGAGCGCGTTTTTTATAGCTGTCGGTAAATATTAGCGTGTAGCTCATTCGGCAAAGAGTTCGTCGACATGTTGATCCACGCTATCTTTGCTGAAGCGGCCTGCGGCAACGTCTTGTTGCGCCTCGAAGAGTGCGGCTTCGAGTTCCATTTCGCGCAGGTAGTGGTAGTGTTCAATCTTCATCACTACAAAGGATTCTTTGCCGCGAACGGTAATAACGGCTTCCGGTTGATCGGCTAGGTTTTCTTCCAAGCAGGCAATGCCTTTGGTTTTTAAATCGTTTGCTGTAATCATTTTAGTCACCCGATAAATAGTGCGATTAAATATACGATTAAGAATGTGATACGTCAATTTGGGATTCGCGTTTTTGTCCAGATGTTACTGTATGGTGGAGAATGCTTAAAAGATTTAAGCCTAAAATCGCTGGGCAATAAAAAACCCGCTAAGTTAAATAACTTGCGGGTTTTTTATGTTTTTGTACTTTTTAAACCATCAAGTGGTACCGAGAAAAGGACTTGAACCTTCACGCCCTTGCGAGCACTAGCACCTGAAGCTAGCGTGTCTACCAATTTCACCACCTCGGCATAGGTCACTGTAACAGCGAAAGTGAGCGCGCATTTTAACCACCTGGCCTGTGCTTGTCAATTTACAACAGTCGATAACCCAGATAAGTAGCGGGCTTTGCCTGTAAATAAACTCAGCGGCGCGATTTTTTATCCAGTTCTTGCAGGTGTTTTAATTTTTCGCCGATTTTAATTTCCAGGCCTCTGGGCGCTGGTTGGTAATAGCGGGTACCTATCAACTCATCGGGGAAGTAGTTTTCACCGGCGGCGTAGGCTTCGGGTTCGTCATGGGCGTAACGATAGGCTTTGCCGTAATCCAATGATTTCATCAGTTGGGTGGGCGCGTTTCTTAAATGTACGGGCACGCCTAAGCTGCCGCTTTGTTTGGCATCACGCATGGCGGCGTTGTAGGCCATGTAGACGGCGTTGCTTTTGGGTGCGCAGGCTAAGTAAACAACAGCTTGGGCAAGTGCTAACTCACCTTCCGGACTGCCTAGGCGTTCTTGGGTATCCCAGGCGTTCATGCACAGCTGCAAGGCTCTGGGGTCAGCATTGCCGATGTCTTCAGAAGCCATTCTGACGATACGCCGGGCCAGGTAGACAATATCGCAACCGCCATCCAACATGCGGCATAACCAATAGAGCGCGGCATCAGGCGCACTGCCGCGGACGGATTTATGCAGCGCAGAGATTTGGTTGTAAAATTCTTCGCCTTGTTTATCAAAACGACGAACGCCACCGGTCAGCACTTCTCCTGCAATGGCTTCATCTATAACTTGGCTGCCATTGGCCGAGGCAAGTTCGACGGCAATTTCTAATAAGTTGAGCAATCGTCGCGCATCGCCGTCCGCTGCTTGCGCGAACTGCAATTTAATATCATCGGCGATTTCAATGTTTAGTGAGCCTAAACCATGTTTTGAATCGGTAAGAGCCTTATTGATTACTTCCAGTAAATCGTCAGTTGTCAGTGAGTTGAGCACGTAAACACGGGCTCTGGAGAGTAACGCATTGTTTAAAGCAAAAGAGGGATTTTCGGTGGTTGCGCCAACAAAGTAGACAGTGCCGTCTTCAACATGCGGCAGAAAGGCGTCTTGCTGAGCCTTGTTAAAACGATGGACTTCATCAACAAACAAAATGGTGCGGCGATTTTGTTGCTGTTGGATTTTTTGCGCTTCAGCAACGGCGGCTCTGATTTCTTTAACGCCGGATAGCACGGCAGAAATCGGCATGAATTCGGCATCAGAGTGTTGCGCAATCATACGCGCCAGAGTGGTTTTGCCGGTACCCGGCGGGCCCCAAAAAATCATTGAGTGTAACCGCCCCGAAGCAATAGCCTCATAAAGCGGTTTGCCGGGTTTTAGGATATGTTGTTGACCTACATAGTCGGCCAAGGTCGTAGGCCGCATTCTATCGGCCAACGGTTTGGTAAAGTCTTCAAACATTCGTGCAGTCGTTACTCGCTAAATACATCGACGCCTTTTGGGGCTTTGAAGTCGAATAAACCGGCTTCAAGACGTGGATTTAGTTTGACGTTGGAAAAGTAAATGCGCGTGAGCTGGCCGAAATTGTCGCTTAATTCCATACCGCTCAGAGAACCTTTTTCAAGGCCTATCAGTACATATTTGAAGGTACTTTCCTGGCTTTTCGGCAACAATCTTATCCATTGCATATCACCTTCAACGCCTTGGGTTTCAATGGTGAAATTATCTTCTAATGAGATGTCACCAGTCAGCAGCAAAGCAGGCGTAGAACCTAACGATTCATCAAGTTTTTTAACGGTGACTTGCTCAAGATCGGCGTCGTAAAACCAGACTTTGCCTGAGTTAGAGACTATTTGCTGTTGAAAAGGTTTTTGATAATCCCACCGAAATTTGCCAGGGTGCTGCAAGTAAAACTTACCAAAACTGGTTTGTTTAGGTTCCCCGGCTTCGTTGAGCAATACTTGCTTAAAATCTGCACTAAACGCTTTAGATGATTTCAAAAATGTCTGAAGTTGCTTGACGGGCTGATCTTCTGCGTAGCTTGCGGAAATAGCCAACATCAAGACGGTAATCAATGCGAAAAATTTAATTCTGTTCATAAAATCTGTTACAAGCCGTTAGGTAATAAATTATCGAGCCATGTTTTGTCACCCTCGCCTGGTGAATCAATACATGGAGAATATTCGGATGGTTCGGAACCAGCAATATAGGGGTACTGTCTGGCACCTGCGCACTCAGCATTAGCCAATAGTCCATTGGCTGGGTCAACCCAGACGGTTTTGACGTTGTCCGGCGGTGTTAATACGACCGGCTGCGTGGAGATTTGTTTCATCAGAGGTATCCAGACTTGCAATGCACCGGTTGAGCCGGTCAAGCCCGCGGGTTTGTTGTCATCTCTACCGACCCAGACAACTGCTAAATAATCGCCGCTGTAACCGGCAAACCAGCTGTCTTTGGAGTCATTAGTGGTACCTGTTTTACCGATCAGTCCGTAATCATAAGGAAAGGTTGAATAAGCCGACTTACCCGTACCTTGATGCATAACTTCTTGCAACATCGTGTTGGTGATGTAAGTGGCCGCCGGATCAACAACCTGACGAACAGTAAATGGGTAACTTTGTAAGCGTTGACCATCAGCCGCAACTACCGCTCGAATGGCTTTAAGAGGCGTTAAAAAGCCATCGCCAGCCAATGTTTGATACATCTGGGTAACTTCTATCGGTGTGAGTTGTGCCGCACCTAATAAAAAGGATGGATATAACTCGACAGGCCTGCTAACACCCAGGCTTTTTAACGTTTTTGCAATTCTTGCTACGCCAATATCCATGCCGATACGCACAGTAGCATGGTTATATGAATGCGCTAATGCGGAATGCAGGCCAATAACGCCATGCTCTTGATGGTCGTAATTCTCAGGACTCCAGTCATTACCGTTGGTACCTTTTACAAAGACAGAGGCATCACTTATCGGTGTAGTAATGGTGTATTTGTTGGGGTACTCCAGCGCCGTTAGATACACCACCGGTTTAATTAACGAGCCTATAGGACGGACTGCGTCGATGGCACGGTTAAAACCGGCATCTGACGCTTCTCGGCCACTCATTAATGCAGCAATTTCACCGCTGTCACGTCGTGTGACTACAACCGCAGTTTGCAGGTTTTCGGTTTTAGGCAGTTTTTCTAATTGCGCTAATTTTTTTTCAACCGTTTTTTCCAGGATATTTTGAGCACGGGTATCCATGGTAGTAAAGATTCTTAACCCTTCAGAGGTTAAATCTTCTTCGTGGTATTCCTGGCGTAATTGCCTTTTTACTAAATCAAGAAATCCAGGATAACGATTCGTTGAGCGATGGGTATTGGCAATAACACTCAGAGATTTCTCTTTGGCTTCGAGCGCTTGCTTTGCGGTGATATAGCCTTCTGCTTCCATTTCATCCAGAACCAGATTACGGCGTTGCAAAGCGCGGTCTGGGTAACGTCTGGGATCGTAATAAGACGGGCCTCGTACTAACGCAACCAGACTGGCAACGTGTTCTAGCGGTAAATCTTTTAATGCACTGCCAAAATAAAATTCGCTGGCTAAGCCAAAGCCATGCACAGCACTGGCGCCGTCTTGGCCTAAATACACTTCATTTAAGTAAGCGCCGAGAATTTCGTCTTTGCTGTATCGATATTCTAAAATCAACGACATAAATACTTCATTGATTTTACGAGTAAAGCTTCTTTCTGAACTTAGATAAAAATTTTTGGCCAGCTGCTGAGTAATGGTGCTGCCGCCTTGTACGATTCCACCAGCCTTTGCATTCGCCCACATTGCCCGAGCAATGCCCTTTATCGAAACACCGAAATGATCGTAAAAGTCCCGGTCTTCCGAGGCTAGCAAACCTTTAATAAGAGTGTCGGGGGCTTCTTCGAGCTTGATTAAAATGCGATCTTCTTTGATGGTGGGATAAAGGCTACCAATTTGTTCTGGATCCAAACGAATAATGGCCACATTTTTACTACGCACCGTATCAACCAAATTGGTAATACTGGTGTCATTAAAAGAGACGCGCACCGTTAAGCTGGATTGTTGCTGGTCCCAGAAAGTGAAATCACGGGTTTTGACAACTATTTGCTGGCCCTGTCGAAAATAGGTACCTTCGGAAGACAATTCGGCATCTTGTCGATAATGTAAGCCTTGCAAGAGTTCTTCAAACTGGTCGGCCGGCAAATTGTATCCGGCGTATAGCTCAACCGGGCTGGCATAAACGCGTGCAGGAATTGCCCATCGCTTGCCTTCAAATTGTTTGCGGATGTTGTAATCCAAATAGCCCAAATAACTTGCCAGAACCAATGCAAATCCGACAATTACTATCAGAATGGTGGTCTTAAGCCAGGTGAATGTTGGTTTACTCTTAGGTTTTTGCTTGGGTGTTTTAGTGCCGTATCTACCGGAACCACCCTTTGTTAGTCTTTCTGCCATAACCTCTTGCAACGTTGGTAAGCTGATAAATCGATTTTTCCGAACCAACGGTTATTATACAGAAAACAGCTTTAGGTTCCGGTTAACCGTCAACTTATCCGGATTTGGATGAATTTAGTATGAACCAGACAGAATCAAGAGAACCTTAGCTTGTCCTGCTTGGGTAATAAATTGGTTAATGGCAATGAATTAATAGCCAATAGTTGTTCGCTCGGCCTACCAAAAATATAGCCTTGGCCGTAATTGATACCGATTTCCCTAAGGATTTCTATGGTCTTTGGGCATTCAACAAACTCGGCGATAGTTTTTTTACCCATTTTTTTGGCAATCTGATGCATTGAGCGCACCAGCACCCGATCGGTTTCATCGTTGGCTAGATTCTGAATAAATTGCCCGTCAATTTTTACATAATCTACAGGAAATTTTTTAAGGTAGTTGAACGAACTAAAGCCAGAACCAAAATCGTCCAGCGCAAAACGACAGCCTAATGCCCGAATTTGATTGATCATCAGACTGGTTTGTTGAAAATTATCTACCGCTGCAGTTTCGGTAATCTCAAACGTAATGCGTTCGGCGCTCACCCAGGTCATTTCAAGTTTTTGCTTAATAGTCGGTAACAAAGATTTATCTTGAAACGCAACACTTGAGAGATTAATGGTCAGAGAGATGTTGGCAAGATGATCTGGCAACGCCGCTAGATAATCGATCGCATGTTCAATTACCCATAAATCGATACCGTGAATTAAGCCCATTCTTTCCGCAGCGGGGATAAATTCTGTCGGCGTTATTATCGTGCCTTCTTCGGTCCTTAATCTTAATAAAGCCTCGTAATGAGAAACATCCCCGCTCATCAGATTAACAATCGGCTGAAACACTAAAAATAAATGCTGATCATGCAACGCGTCCCGGATAATTGGCACCCAGAAAAAATCGCGATGCCTTTCTTTGACAACGGTATCTTGGCTACTGTATTCCCAAATCATGTTGCGGCCATTTGATTTAGCCATACAGCACGCTTGATGCGCTTGCGAGATTAATTCGCCGGGGTGCAAAATAAATTTTGCCGATTTTAATGTGCTAATGCCGATAGAAACGGTAATGCTGTAAGCCACCTTGCCCATCATGAAGCGAAAACTATCTAACGCACTGCGAATTTTTTCTGCCCACGCCAACGCCGTCGCCATATCGGCATTTTCCAGATAGAGACAAAATTCATCTGAACCGATTCTGGCAAGTAGCCCAGTACTATTTAGCGTTTCTCTAATCAGGCAAATCACCTGCACCAGAAAACGGTCCCCTACTTCGAACCCTTCTAATTCATTGATTAAACTAAATCGATCAATATCAATAAATAACAGCACGCTTTCTTGTTTAAAGGTTTTGCCGCTGTTTCTATTTAAAGTCAGGCGAATATGCTGTTCCAGACTGTTTCTATTTAATAGACCGGTTAGTTCATCATGAGCAACAAGATACTTTAACTTAGCATCAAGCACTTTGCGTTCGGCCAGTTGAGTGAGTAATCGCTCCTGTTGCTTGCAGCGTAACTGCTGTTCATTTTTAAGCAGCAACAAAAAGTTAACCGTCAAACCCAATTCAATGGCGGTATAAGTTTTTTTAGGTAGTGAAAAATGATTAGCGCTTGGTATCTTGGCAACATCGCTGTTAGCTGAGTCATTTTTTAACAGCAACAACGGAACGAAAACTTCTTGCTGGCTGCCGGAAAAAACTTGTCTCAACTCGTTTATTGAGCAATCGGGCAAATCCTCACTAACGATTACTAAACCCAATGCATCCGAGTTATCGTAATAATCCCTAACGATTCGATAAATTTCCTGACCGTTCTTAGCTAATAGACAATGTGTAAAACCCAACTCAAGCAACTGCTGGGAAATCTGTGCAATTACGCGCTCATCAGTTTCAGCGATGATAATAATTTTGCGTTTCAGTGACTCGCTCAACATGCTAAATACCAGAAAACAACAATATCCAAACTAATTTTATACAATTATTCGGAAATCCATATTTCAGTTAGATGGGGAGACAAATAATCAAAAAATGCCTACCATCGAGAATTTCATCTATATTTATTTAAAGCTTTTTTTATTACCTGCGACGCAAGCACAACAGGTGTTTTTTGTGAACTTTGTCACAGAGTATATACAACATTGTTCAATTTACTATGATCAAAACATTATCTGATCGACTAACCATTAAAGATTTATTGTCAGGTGACACACAATTAACGTCACCGCCCAATATTTACTTTGAATTACAAAAGGTTATTGACGACGCAACAAAATCACTAGCAGACGCGGGGGGCATTATAGAAAAAGACCCTGCTCTAACGATGCGCTTGTTAAAAATGGTCAACAGTGCATTTTTTGGTTTATCTGGCCAAGTAACCACTATCAATCAGGCGATCAGTCTTATCGGTTTTAAAGAGTTACAAAACTTGGCTTTAGCAACGGTGATTATTGATAAATTTTCATCCATGCCTGGCGGCCTGGTTTCAATGCATGATTTTTGGGCTCAGAGTTTAAGGTGTGCCTTGCTAAGCAAAGAACTATGTCGCCACCAAAAAAATCAACTGAATCTTGATACTATCTTTATTTGCGGCTTGTTGCACGACATTGGCCAACTGGTTTTTTATCGCCGAATTCCAGTATTGGCACGTGAAGTCGGTTTATTGGTTGAAGCTACAGGTATTGATCAAATTGTCGCTGAAACTAACGTTATAGGCTTTGATCATTATCAACTAGGTGCGGAGTTGGCAAGATTATGGAACTTACCGGAAATTATTGCAGCCACTATTGGCGAACATAACCACCCAAGCTATACCGGTACTTTTGCCGAAGCGGCAACGATTGTCAGGGCTGCTAGTCAATTAGGTAAATTAGATATTCAAGACGGCCTGCTGGAAAATATTTCAGTCGATGATGTGAGCCGAATCATCAATCTGGTTGACGATCAATTCGATGAAATTTTTAATATTTTCTATCCCAATTAACGCTATAAAATTGATGACTGTACACATTACCTATTAATCGACGCATCGATTTTAGTGGCAAGCGCTCTAACACCTCGCGTTGTTACCTTTTCATGATTTCCTTTAAGTTCAATAGCAAAGTTTGCAGCAAGAGTTTGAGTTTTTACGTTAATTAGATGCGCCATCAAATACGAAAACAAAAAACTGGGCTTGCTATGTTGGCCAACGACAATCCAATCAGCACCAACCTGTGCACCAAGTTTGGCCGCCAGATCATTAAAGCGAAATAGATACCCAAAGCTCGAATTAGCGGCTATTTGATCAGCGGCATTGATCTGAATAATTTCGCAATTCCCATCCTGACTTAACGCCTGCTCCAGCAATGGCCCGATAGATGCCGTGCGCAGTTGTTCCTGCGGCGTGTTGGGCAAGGACGTAATATCGTTTAATTCAAAATTTAAAACGGCGATGCGTTGGACAGCATTGACGGCGCTGCTTGAAAATAGCGTAATAATTATGATGATTAACGTTGCTGTCAGTCGGTTCATGATGGTTTCCTCAGCTATTGTGCTGGGCTTTGTACAATCCGATAAAGTCCTGCATACCGAGTGTGACAATGACGTTCAAATCATCATCAAGAATTTCATAAAACGCGCCCTCGCCACCGCGAATACTGAAAAAAACGATGACATCCAGGTCACCACCTCCTTCTCGATGTGGCTCATCACTGGGCTGGCTGGACGTGTAACTGCCCACAGCCCTGACTTCCTTGAGCTTACCGTCAGCTTCATACAGGCGATGCTCGCCTTCGATCACAAAGGTTTTATTCAGCACCTTATGCCGGTGCAAAACAATCTGCTGTTGTGCATCAAACTTAAAAAGCACATCAACGATTTTGTTCTGTTCATCAATATCGAGAATTGAATAATGTAAATGTTCAAAGCCTTCGAGGGTTTGCCAGTTGATGTTAGCGTCGTCAAAAAGATAATTAGCCATTGGTTTTTTCCTTGTCATGTAGAGTGTTAAATGAATTTCCCCCGGACGATGAGCTTGTCCGAGTCGAGACACAGCTTACGGAATGAAGGGTGTGCCGTAAGCTGATATTTGCCCGCAGACCACGGGCAATTTGCCCGCGTTTTATCTAGCGGGGTTTTCAGTAGGTGTAGCGCCTCTTAAAATACTGGCATCGCCGAATGATCCGGCATCCACATCGCTTTCACAGGCTTACCATGAAACTAGAGTTCTATTTACTTTCCCGCATTGCCTTTGTGGCGCTAATGTGTCTGTTGACGACCGCAGTCTATGTGCTTTACAGCAATGACCGGCAAGCCAGAGAAGAGACGCAAATAGTCGCCAAGTCATTGAGCAAGCAACTGGAATTACAACTGTTACGTATTCAATCGGGATTAGGTCAAGCCAATCCGTTTCCGGATTTTGAGTTGTGGAAACAATCCGGCAATTCAGCCGGTGTTTGCGTTAGTTTCATACCGGCAGATAACAGCCTTACACGCAATATTTGTAACGGCGAAAAATTATCCAGTCCACGCTGGCCGGGCGGTTTCGAGTTTCTTTACCGTCTGTTATTTAGTCCCGGGCTTGATATATCCCGTCCGGTCAGACTCGACGACGAGGTAGTCGGCTCACTGAAGGTCACGCCCAGCGCTGACATGGAAATTGCTAGGGTATGGGACAATATCCGTAGTTTGCTGGGGTTATCTGCAATAACTATTTTGGCGGTTTGCACGCTGGTTTATCTAAGCGTCAGCCGCGCGTTGCGACCGGCGCGTATTATCGTCAATGGCTTGGCGCGGATGGAAAAAGGCAATTTAGATTATCGTTTGCCGCGGTTTAAATTGTTTGAATGGCAGCGTATCGCCGAAGAGGTCAATCAACTGGCGGACAGTCAGCAGCAGCTTCTTGAAGGCCGCCAAAAACTGGCCGTCAAGTTGATCAATCTTCAAGAGCAAGAACGCCGTTATCTTGCCCGCGAACTGCATGACGAACTTGGACAATGTTTAGCCGCCATCAATGCCGTCGCTGCATCAATCGCGCACACGGCAGAACAACAGTGCCCGGCCTTGGTTGAGGAAGTTGATCATATCAGCCGAATTTCCCAGCATATGATGGACAGTGTGCGCGACTTACTGGGACGTTTACGGCCCGCCGAGCTAGACGAGTTAGGGTTAACTGCCTGTCTCAATAGTCTGGTTGAAGGCTGGAATGTGCGCAGCGGCGGCAAAACGCGTTACCAACTGTGCATCATCGGTGATTGCACCGCGCTGCCGGAGCCGTTGGCGGTCACGCTGTTCAGGATTGTGCAGGAATGTCTGACCAATATCGCTAAACATTCAGCGGCGGCGAACGCCAACGTGACACTGGCAATTACTGAAAATGCTGTCGCCTTAACTGTTAAAGACGACGGCATCGCCAACCAGGTGCCACCGATTGGAGCGTCCGGAATCGGCTTGCTGGGTATTCGCGAACGCGTTATCGAGCTACATGGGCGACTGACATTGACGATTGCACAGCCCCACGGCTTTATTATCGAAGTCGAGCTGCCGATTCGTTCTATTACTGAGACACAAGCATGATTAATACGGCAACTATCCGTATTTTGCTGGTTGATGATCACGCCATTGTCCGCGAAGGCTACCGTGCGCTGCTGGCGAAACAACCCGACATGCAAGTGGTTGCAGAAGCGGCGGACGGCGCCGACGCTTATCTGCGTTTTAAGGAATGCAGTCCCAATTTGGTGATTACCGATCTTTCCCTGCCTGGAATCAGTGGTCTGGAAGTGATTGCCCGCATCAAACAGCGCAGTCCGGACGCGAAAATCCTGGTATTCAGCATGCACCAAAACCCTGGATTTGCGCTGCAAGCCACTCGCGCCGGTGCGTTGGGTTATGTCACCAAGAGCAGTCCGCCGGAGGTATTACTGCGTGCGATTCGAGAGGTTTATACCGGACATCACTTCCTGAGCACCGATATCGCCCAGGCGTTGGCCTTGGAAAAACTCGGCAGCGAACGGCTCGCATTGGAGACATTGACGGTGCGGGAATTCGAGATTTTGCGCTTGCTGGTCGAGGCAAAATCAACGGAAGACATCGGCCAAACGCTCAACATCAGCCCGAAAACCGTCGGCAATTGCCATTACCTGATCAAGCGTAAACTCGGTGTCGCCAGCGACATCGAGCTGATGCGGCTGGCGATCAGATTAAAAGTAATCAGCCTGTTGGATTTAGCGGCTTCTTAATCGGCTATCGACAACACGATTTTGCCGGTCGTGTGCCCCGCTTCTATTAGCTGGTGGGCCGTCGCTGCTTGCTCCAGCGGCAGCTGTTGGCTGACGTGAATTTGCAAACGCCCTTCATCAATCCATTGCCCGCATTGGTTAAGAATTTCAACATGCTTATCTCTGGCGGCATCAAGATTTCTCAACATTGGTGTCAGCATTAACTCAAAACCGATTAATAAATTGCGCATTCTGGCTTCGGCCAGATTCAATTCGCCGGGATCGAGTAACGTTATCAAGCGGCCAAAATGTGCAGTGATGGCAATGCTTTCTTTAAACACGGCCGGTCCCACGGTATCGAAGACCAGATCGGCGCCGTTACCGCCGGTCAGTGCGTTGACCGCATCGGCAAAACCGCTGGGTTTATAGATAACCGCTTCATCAGCGCCCAAATTTTTAACAAACTGCGCTTTTTGATCGTCGCTGACGGTGGCAATAACTCGGGCGCCGCGGATTTTGGCCAATTGAATTGCAACATGGCCGACACCGCCGGCCCCGGCGTGAATTAACACGGTTTGGCCGGATTGAAGACCGCCGCGGTCGAACAACGCGCCCCAGGCCGTAATCAATACCAACGGCGCAGCGGCAGCTTCAGCAAACGATAGGGTTGCCGGTTTCAAGCTCGCCCAGCGTTGGTCCAATACCGTGTGTTCAGCATAATTGCCGGGGGCATTCCCCAGTCCGCCGTTGCAAAACCAAACGTGATCGCCGGGTTTAAAACTAACCACGCCACTACCGATTTCGGTAATTACACCGGCACCATCGCAGCCTAAAATTGCGGGCAAACCATGGTCGTCGAATAGACCATGGCTCCTGACTTTGGTATCGACCGGATTAACGCCAGCCGCTTTCAGTTGGACTTTAATCTGCGTCGGCTGGGTGATTTCCGGCTCGGCAACGTCCTGTAGTTTTAATACTTCCGGGCCGCCGATTGCGGTCATTAATACTGCTTTCATGTTTGGATTCCTGTGCTGTTAATGTTAATTAATCTGCCAGCCATTGCTGGCGATAATCCTGGTAGCTGTAGTGCTTAATGGGCTGCAGTTGGTTGTTTCGGGCGACAACAATATCCGGCAAATTGTAACCATTAAAACGATTAGCCTTAATTAAACTGTAAGCACCGACGTTTTTAAAAACGATTTTATCGCCAATATTTAACGGTTCGGCAAAGCGGTATTCGCCAAAGACATCGCCCGCCAGACAAGTGCATCCCGCCAGAATTACCGCGTGTTGACCATTACTATCATGCTCGTGACATTCCGGCTGGCGCTGGTACTCAAACACTTCCGGGTTATGGTTAATGGAGGTATCCAGAATGGCAACCGTCTTGCCATCGCTGACAAAACTGTCGATTACTGTGCTGACCAGATGCCCGGCGTGGCCGACCAGCGCTTTGCCGGGTTCGATATACACATCGACAGCAAAGTCGTTTTTTAGCCGGACGATTCGTTCGATCAACGGGCCAAGATCGGCAATTTGATTAAATAAGTAACCGCCCCCCAGGTTGATCCAACGTAAATCGGCCAGACTGTCACCCAGTTCGTGCTCAACTTTATCCAACGTTTTAATTAACGAAAACACATCAGTGGCAGAGAAAACGTTATGTACATGTATGCCCTGAGCTTGCACCAGATAAGGTTTAACCGTTTCTATGTCCGCACCCAATTTGGAATACTGCCCGCAGGGATTAAAACGATCGTCATCAAGAAAAGACAGCTTGGGATTAACGCGCAAACCGATTGAAGTCTGTGCTTGTATCTGATCAACATAGCGTTGATGCTGGCTTAACGAGTTAAAACTGATGTGGCTACAAAGGTTGCCGAGTTCATCAATTTCATCGGCTCTAATACCGGGCGTGGTCAGATGTAGGCTACCTACCCCCGCCAATATTTCGTTGGCCAAGCGTGCTTCAAAAAGTGAACTGACCGAAAAACCGTCGACATAAGGCTTAACGGTTTCCAGCACATAAGACAACGGCAGCGCTTTAACCGAATATAAAATTTTGCAGCCGGATTGCGCCCTAAGCTGACTTAACACCTGTAAGCATTCGACAATAGCGGCTTCATCAATAATAAAAGCAGGTGACGAAATGAGGGCAGTTTTGACAGCCTGAAAATCCATCAGCAAAAACTCCTGCGTCCGAATCCTGGGTAACAATCCTGTTCGGTGATCACAAAATCCATGTAAACATCATGTGCTTCCATAAAGCACTCATCAATTAATTGGGATTCATAACAAACGCCGACGATCAATGCATCGGATCTCAGATGAGGTAACAATCGATCGTAATAACCTGCTCCGTTACCTAGTCGTCCGCCATGTCGATCGAATGCCACACCAGGCACTAACAGCACGTCCAACTGTTCTGGCGCGATGACTTTGTCGGGCTCCTGCCAGCGATGTTTGGGTGGTTCCAAAATTCCCCAGGTGCCCGCCACTAACTCAGCAAAATCTTCTAAATGCCAACATCCTAAGGAGTTAAATCCTTGCGAATCTTCCGTACAGTATGGAATGACGATGCGTTTATCTGTTGTCAGTTGCGTTAATAGCGTCGCTTGGGTTCTTACTTCTGATCTGCAATGCAAATACCAGAGCACGGTCTTGGCTTGTTGATAAGCAGGTAGCAACAAAATTTTTTCGCAGATTATGTGACTGACTACGTCTTTATCAGCTTGGGCATTGCGTGCTGCATAAGCCTGAAGCCGTTGTTGAGCTTTGGGGGTATTCATATTGAGGGGACATGAGCGTAGATTGCAACCGAAGGCGGCGGATTCAGGATTTTCTTGACTGAAATTTATAGTATTTTGCAGAGACCATCGATTTCTTGACTTAAGGTACGGCCCTGTAAGTTAGCCACCGCCTTATCCGCGACACCAAATACCCGCACGTTATTTTTAATCACTCGGGAATAATTTTCGTGCAAATGGCCATGAAAGATATGCTTGGCACCCATCGCCGCAGCCAACTCACCAATAACTCTAAAGCCATGCCGATGCGAAGACGGCGCTTCATGCGTCACTAAAATATCGGCTTTTAACGACTTTAATGCTTCAAATTCATCGTACCAAATGGCTGATTTATATTTGAGTGATAAATCAATATCAAGCTTGCCGGGAAATTGATTAGTCAAAAAATGCTGCTTATCCTGCCATTTAGGAGGTTGCGGCGGATACCAAACCCGGCCAAGAAAAATACCACCTAATCCGGCAATCCTTAATCCGGCTATTTCAACCACTCTTAAATGCAAGCCCTTATCGGCTAGACCTGATGAGAAAAGATTATTGTGCTTAGCCGGCGTCTCAAAATCATGATTACCCGCGATCCACCAAATGTCGGTTAAATCCATTATTTCCTGCAAACACACATCCAATGGTAACGCCAAGTCGTAATCACCCAATAATACAACCGCTTCCGGCCGGAATTGTCGCACCGCCTCGATCAATGGTTGGAAGTTGCCGTGTGGGTCACCGGCAAATAAAATTTTGTTTTTGGGATTCACGCTGCACCTAAGATTAATGGGATCCTACCCAATTCATAAAATCAGGGCCGACAACACATCGCCAAAACAGCCAAGATGGTTTTCATTTTAGCATGCCGCGCTGATTACAAATAATTCCCTAAACTCTGGCGCCTTTATGGCAAAAGTGTTGCGAATATTTAACATCCCCAACACTCACCTGTGGCAAGCAAATGGTTTTCTTTTATCTTTACAAAGTTTTTAGGTTAAAATGGCGGCCTTTCGAAGCTGGAATAGTGAGCGGTGATGGTGACTTTAAAATAACACCTCCTCACTTGGCTTTGAGCTATCTACTAAACTCCCGACGCGTTTCATCCAAACCGATGGTTTCCCAGTCATCATGGACTTGGGTTAACTCACCGAGACTTTAGGTATTTAGCGCATCAGCCCCGGTCCGAACCCTCCTGAGTGGATACTCTCTGAGTTGATACAAAAGGGTGGTCACCAACAAGTTTTTTATGCCCAACTTTTAGAGTAAACACATGACAGATTTAGCTCATTATAGAAACATCGGTATTTTCGCGCACGTTGACGCGGGTAAAACCACAACAACTGAACGTATCTTAAAACTCACCGGTAAAATTCATAAAATTGGTGAAGTACACGATGGCGAAACCACCACCGACTTTATGGATCAAGAGCGTGAACGCGGGATTACCATTCAGTCTGCGGCGACAACTTGTTTCTGGAAAGATTACCGTTTTAACATTATCGACACCCCGGGACACGTTGATTTTACAATCGAAGTGTATCGTTCATTAAAAGTATTAGACGGCGGTATCGGCGTTTTCTGTGGTTCAGGCGGTGTAGAGCCTCAATCAGAAACTAACTGGCGTTATGCAAATGACTCTAAAGTAGCGCGTGTTATTTATGTCAATAAATTAGACCGCATCGGTGCCGACTTCTACCGCGTTGTTAAACAAGTTGAAGAAGTATTAGGTGCAGTGCCTGTCGTTATGACTTTACCAATTGGTACAGAAGACGAATTCTCAGGCGTGGTTGATTTATTAACCGAAAAAGCTTGGATCTGGGATAACTCAGGCGATCCAATGAATTACGTTATTCAAGACATTCCAGCCGACATGGTGGAACAGGCAAAAGAATGGCGCGAAAAATTGATCGACCAAGTGGCTGATCAATATGATGACGTTATGGAAGCCTATCTCGAAGGCGAAACACCTGACATCGAGACCATTAAACGTTGTATTCGTAAAGGTACAATTCATCTTGATTTCTTCCCAACTTTCTGCGGCTCTTCGTTTAAAAACAAAGGCGTACAGCTGGTTCTTGACGGTGTAATCGATTACTTACCTTGCCCAACTGAAGTTAATCCACAACCTGAAGTTGATTTAGAAGGTAATGCTACTGGCTTGTTTGCGACTGTTGATGCTGAAAAGCCATTGCGCGCATTAGCATTCAAAATTATGGATGATCGTTTTGGTGCATTAACGTTCTTACGTATTTACTCAGGTAAATTGGAAAAAGGTACTGCCGTACTTAACACATTCACCGGTAAAACCGAGCGTATCGGTCGTATCGTTGAAATGCATGCTGATACCCGTAACGAATTAGAATCAGCGCAAGCCGGTGATATTGTTGCTGTATTAGGTATGAAAAACATTCAAACAGGACATACCCTGTGCGATCCAAAATTTCCAGCGACTTTAGAGCCGATGGTGTTCCCGGATCCTGTTATTTCCTTAGCAATTAGCCCTAAAGACAAAGCTGCCTCAGAAAAAATGGGTATCGCTTTAGGCAAAATGATTCAGGAAGATCCATCATTCCACGTTGAAACTGATGAAGACAGCGGCGAAACCATCCTGAAAGGTATGGGCGAGTTGCATCTTGATATTAAAGTCGACATCTTAAGACGTACTCACGGCGTTGAAGTTATTGTTGGTAAGCCACAAGTGGCCTATCGCGAAACAATCACCAAGCCGGTTGAAGACGAATACACCCACAAGAAACAATCAGGTGGTTCTGGTCAATACGGCAAGATCAACTACAAGATCGAGCCAGGCGAACCAGGCACCGGCTTTGTATTCCAATCTGCTGTAACCGGCGGTAACGTACCACGCGAATTCTGGCCTGCTGTTGAAAAAGGCTTTAAGAGCATGTTGGACAAAGGCGTATTGGCAGGCTTCCCAATCTTGGACTTCAAAGTTATCCTGACTGACGGTGCATTCCACGCCGTTGACTCATCAGCGATTGCTTTCGAAATTGCCGCAAAAGCTGCCTTCCGTCAATCTATCCCTAAAGCTGGCCCGCAATTATTGGAGCCAATCATGAAGGTTGATACGTTTACGCCATCTGATCACGTTGGTGATGTTATCGGCGATCTTAACCGTCGTCGCGGCATGATCAAATCTCAGGATGCGGGCGCAAGCGGTGTGCGTATTAAATCAGATGTACCATTGAGTGAAATGTTTGGTTACATCGGTGACTTACGTACCATGACTTCAGGTCGTGGACAGTTCTCCATGGAGTTCTCGCACTATTTACCGTGCCCGAAAAACGTGGCTGACGAAGTTATCAAAGAAGTTAGCGAACGCAACAAACAGAAGTAAGCTGTATTGGTTACCGGGCAGTTAAACTGCCCGGTAGCTTCATCTCAAAATAGCGTCTTCGACGCGTCGTAAAACTTCATTAGTTTTCTCAAAAAAGCTTTTCTATAAAGTTTAAGCAATGACGGCTAACTCTATCTGCCAATAATTGCATCAATACCTATCAAACCAGCTACATCCCAGACAGCTTTTAAGGAGTTCTCATGCCCCCTACCCGTCCAGTTGTCCTCAGTTTTTCCGGCCATGATCCAAGTGGCGGCGCTGGTATTCAGGCCGACATCGAAACCTTGATCAGCCACCAATGCCATGCAGCAAGTGTTATCACTGCGCTAACTGAGCAAGATACCCGCAATGTCACCAAACTAATTCCCCAACGACCGGAAGATATTGTCAGCCAAGCCAACACCTTACTGGATGATTTACCCGTCAGCGCTTTTAAAATTGGGCTTTGTGGACATCACGAAACCGTTGCCGCTATTCATACAATCATCAAACAACATCCGCATATTCCGGTCGTACTCGACCCGGTTCTGGCAGCAGGTGGCGGTGCTGAATTATCGAACGATCAGTTAATTGCCAGCATTAAAGATTTATTATTGCCATTAACAACAGTAATTACCCCTAACAGCCAAGAAGCTCGCAGACTTACAGGCTTAACGACTCTTAATGATTGCGGCTTGGCATTGCTGGACAAAGGCTCGGCTTACGTATTAATAACGGGCAGCCATGAAAACACGACAGCCGTCAGCAACCAACTATTTCACGACCAACGACTTTGGGAAACTTATAACTGGGACCGGCTCCCGGATAGCTACCACGGCTCCGGTTGCACACTGGCATCAGCTATAGCCGGATTACTGGCACACGGACTCGATCCAATCCAAGCAGTGATGGAAGCCCAGGAATATACCTGGAACAGCCTAAACCACGCCTACCGTCCCGGCCAAGGCCAAATGATTCCGCAACGCTTGTTCTGGGTTGAAGAAGAATGATCACACTGCCAACTCGCGGACTTTATGCCATCACCCAACCAGACAACAAAACCACCGAAGCCCTACTTAACGAAGTAGCAGCCGCAATCCGCGGCGGCGCAGTCATCGTGCAATATCGCGATAAAAACCCAATCGATGCAATTGTCACAGCGGCAAAGTTACTTGAACTCTGCCGCCAACACGCCGTCCCATTGATTATCAATGACAACATCGAATTGGCCGCAAGCATTGGCGCAGATGGTGTTCATTTAGGACAAACCGATGGCAGCATTGCCCTAGCAAAACAACGATTGAGTAAGGATGCCATCATCGGCGTCTCCTGCTATAACTCGCTCGAACTGGCAATTACTGCAGAAGCTGAAGGCGCAAGTTATGTCGCCTTTGGCCGATTTTTCCCCTCCACCTCCAAACCCTTAGCCGCCCCTGCCCAACTGCAAACCCTGCATCAGGCCAAAGCCAAACTAAATGTACCTATCGTTGCAATCGGCGGCATCTTGCCGGGAAACGGCCAATCTTTACTTGCGGCAGGCGCTGATTTATTAGCGGTCATCGGAGGGCTTTTTGATCATGAGCCGGGATCGTCGGCCAATGCTTATCAACGTTTATTTGATCAGCATTAAGCGAAGTTTTTACCTTTAGCCATCAAAACTCCCTGTAACTTCCTGGTTGTTTTGAATTTATCATTGCAGAAGTCATAACAGTTGTTATATTTTCACCCACGAACTCCTATCGTACAAAAGCAATTGAGCATTAACCCCGCCAACAACTGAGCTTGATCAAATGCCACCACAACCCGAAAATTTTCCAGCTCAGGTCAAAGAAGTCAGACGACAACTTGGAGTCTCACAGGCGGAACTAGCTCACGCACTCGGCGTAAGCTTTGCCACGGTAAATCGATGGGAGAATGGCAAAACAGCACCGTCGAAACTGGCACAAGTTTCATTTGATAATTATTGCGCCAAGATGACTAAACAAGGAAAGTTGCAGCATGACGAAATCTGAAGCCCAAACCCGTGCAGAACTAATCGATAAACTACTTGGCAATTCGGGCTGGAATGTTAAAGACCCTACGCAAGTAGTCGAAGAGCTCGACATCATCACCCAATTGCCCGAAGGTATTTCCGAGCCCCGCACCCCATACGAAGGACGTCAATTCGCCGACTACGTTTTGCTGGGTAAAGACGGCAAGCCACTTGCTGTAATTGAAGCCAAGAAAACCAGCAAAGACGCTCCCATTGGCCGAGAACAAGCCAAGCAGTACTGCTACAACATCCAGAAGCAGTTAGGCTGCGAGTTACCGTTCTGCTTCTACACCAATGGCCTCGAAACTTACTTCTGGGATCTTGAGAATGCTGCGCCGCGCAAAGTTGTCGGCTATCCCACGCGTGATGATCTGGAACGCTTCGCCTACATCAGACGTAGCCGTAAGCCGCTGACTCAGGAGTTCATCAACACCTCGATGCGGGACGCGATTACCAAATCCGCGCCATCCGTGCAGTGCTGGAAGGCATCGAGCAGAAGAAACGCGACTTCCTGCTGGTGATGGCCACCGGCACAGGCAAGACCCGTACCTGTATTGCCATGGTCGATGCACTGATGCGCGCCGGTCATGCCGAAAAGGTACTATTTCTGGTCGACCGGATCGCGTTACGTGAGCAAGCCCTGTCGGCGTTCAAAGAGCACATGCCCAATGAACCACGCTGGCCCAATGTCGGTGAAAAGCTCATTGCCAAAGACCGCCGCGTGTATGTCGCCACCTATCCGACGATGCTCAATATCATTCGAGATGAGTCCCAAAGCCTCTCGCCACATTTTTTTGATTTCATCGTGGTCGATGAAAGCCATCGCTCCATCTACAACACCTACGGCGAAGTGCTCTACTATTTCAAAACCATCACCCTGAGTTTGACAGCAACGCCCACCGACATCATCGATCACAACACCTTCCGGCTTTTCCATTGTGAAAACGGCCTGCCGACCTTTGCCTACACCTTCGAGGAGGCCGTCAACAACGTGCCGCCTTACCTCTGCAATTTTCAGGTCATGAAAATTCAGACCAAATTTCAGATGGAGGGCATCAGCAAACGCACCATTTCATTGGACGATCAGAAAAAGCTGATTCTGCAAGGTAAAGAGGTTGAAGAAATCAACTTCGAAGGCTCGCAATTGGAAAAGCAGGTGATCAACAAAGGCACCAACACCCTGATCGTCCGGGAGTTCATGGAGGAATCCATCAAGGACGCTAACGGCGTGTTGCCGGGTAAGACCATCTTTTTCTGCGCCACCAAGGCACACGCCCGGCGCATGGAAGAAATCTTCGACAAACTCTACCCGCAATACCACGGAGAACTGGCCAAAGTGCTGGTGTCGGACGACCCGCGCGTCTATGGCAAAGGCGGGCTGCTCGACCAGTTCACCAACAACGACATGCCGCGAATTGCCATCAGCGTGGACATGCTCGACACCGGCATCGACGTACGCGAAATCGTCAACCTTGTGTTTGCCAAACCGGTCTATTCCTACACAAAGTTCTGGCAGATGGTTGGGCGCGGCACGCGCTTGCTGGAAACCAGCAAACCCAAGCCTTGGTGTATCGACAAAAAACAAAAATACTATATTGGCGAAATGCCACAGGAATACATTCTAAATCGAGATGAGCTGCTTTTAGCTATGACGGAGCAAGCCCCGGGACTATTAGGTAGCTCACTAATTGTCCCTAAAGAGAATCTTTATTTGCACAACCAACGGCTGGGACTGGTTGTGGGAAGAGAACCTATCCAATCACGATTCATTTTTCATTTATTCAATCAACAATCAATTCGACAAGTTATTCATTCAAAGGCTACTGGTACAAAGGTCAGACACACCTCACCATCAAAAATTGAGAGCATTGTTGTTGGATACCCCCCCATCGACCTACAAAACCAATTCGCCGCCATCGTAGAAAAAGTCGAAAGCATCAAATCCAGTTATCAGCAAAGCCTCACTGATCTGGAGGCTCTCTACGGCACCCTGAGCCAGCAGGCGTTCAAGGGCGATCTGGATCTGTCACGCGTGCATTTAACCACAGAGTTCGAACCATGATTCTGGCTGAGTACCGTCGCTTTTTGCAGACCTTGGCTAACGCAGGCTCGCAAGACTTACGCAAAGTGGCAAACCTTGTATTGGAGCATTGGAGTGACTTGCTACCACTAACTACAGCACAAGGTCAGCGAGTTAAGAAGTTGGTCGAATTGGCGCAAGCTAACTGGGAAACCATCAGTGCAGATATTCAACCAACACCTGTGCAAGCAGCGGTAACCGCTAACGCGATTCATCAGTTAAAAAGCCTTCGCGTCGGCCCTTTTCGCGGTTTTGCTAAACCAGAAGATTTCAACCTTGCCAGTTCCTTAGTGCTGATTTACGGCCCTAATGGCACCGGAAAATCGAGCTTTTGTGAGGCATTGGAATACAGCTTACTGGGCAACGTTGCCGAGGCCGAAAGCAAGCGCTTTCGCGAACAAAACGACTATCTGAAAAATGCCCACACCAACACTTTTACCGTCCCAGAGATTAGGGCAATGGATAATCAAGGGCAGGAAGTTACTGTACAAGCCAATGAAGCAGCGTATCGCTTCTGTTTTGTAGAAAAGAATCGTATTGATAGTTTTTCGCGCATCGCTGCCCAAACACCCGCCAAGCAAACCGAGCTTATTTCCACTTTGTTTGGGTTGGATGCCTTTAATGAGTTCGTACGTAACTTCAGCGCTGAGATTGATGGCAAATACATTGATCTGATCGGCGTAAAGGCGAAGGCGTTGGCATTAAAACGCCAATCTCTTGCGGGTTCTGAGCAGCAACTAAAAACTAATACCGAAGAATTGGAAAAGCTGGCTGATGAAGAAATTATGCTGGCGAGCCAATATAGCGAGGACATCACTTTTGCACAAATGATGATCAAGCTGCGTGGCGATGACGAAAATGCCGGGGAAATTAAAACCATTGACAACGAGCTACAACAGCCACTAGCCACAAAAAGCCAATTATCCAGCGCAAGCTTGCAAGCGCTTCAACAGAGTATTTGCAACGATCTGGAAAATATCAGCGCCAAACAACAGGCGCTGACAGAAGCTGGCCAACAAGTATCTTTTAAGCAGTTGTACGAGGCGGTTAGCCAAGTGCAGCTCAGCAGCCCAGAGCATTGCCCCGCTTGTAAAACCTCTTTGCAGCAAGTCGCCGTAAACCCTTACACACATGCCAGCGACGAACTGAAAAAACTTCAGCATTTGGCGCAGTTGCAGGATGAACTGCAACAACTCAATAGCACGATCAACCAATCGCTGAGTTCACTTTCACAAGTCGTGGCAACCTGTACTGCGCGTTGCCCGGCAAATAACGCGCTATCCGCTTACCATGTTTCATTAGTTAGCGCCGCCAATGTCTGCTGGTGGAATTCTCTGCATCAAACATTGAATGATGGTTTAACCCCGTGGCAACTCCTGGAAATCCAAGTTCGACAACTCGAAGAAGCCGACCAAGCAATAGAGCAAGCCGAGCAGCACCGCACAATTAAGCAGGAGCAACTTACAAAACTGCGCGAATTTGACACGAAAATTACGCAATTGCAGACACGCCGCTCCACCGCCAGCGACGCCATCACTTCTGCGAATCAGACTATCGCCAGTTTTGAAACTGAAAACGAGCAACTGATTGCAGATGCAACGGAAGAAACTGCGGTAGCCACAAGAAATAAAGCCATCGCCAATGCTTATGCCAGCTTTGTCGCCAAATTAAACGACTACAAAAATAATTTACCTTCGCAATTGGTAGCTGATTTGGGCGATAGAGTTGTTGAGCTGTACAACGCCTTTAATCGAAACGATTTACCCAGTGAAAAGCTAGCATCTGTTCAGCTACCCTTGTCGCAAAATGAGCGCTTGAAAATTTCATTTCAGACTGATGCGACTCTTTTTTTTGATGCCTTGCATGTTTTAAGCGAGGGCCATATTCGCTGCATCGGCTTGGCGATACTGTTGGCGAAGAACATAAAAGAAAATTGTCCTGTTTTGATTTTTGACGACCCAGTAAATGCCATTGACGACGATCATCGTGAATCCATAAGACGAACGCTATTTGAAGATGTGTTTTTCGAAGAAAAGCAAATCATCCTCACCTGCCATGGCGAAGAGTTTTTTAAAGACATACAGAACTTGCTATCTGCTGGGCGTGCTTCGCAATCAAAAACATTTACTTTCTTGCCACGATTGGGTGAATCGCATATTCGCGTGGACTTCAACTGCGCACCTCGGAATTACATAATTTCAGCCGGAAACCATCTCAATAGCGGCGAAATAAGAGATGCACTTGGTAAAGCAAGACGAGCCTTGGAGGCGCTCACCAAGAACAAGCTATGGCCCTATGTAAATAGACATGGCGATGGAAATCTCAGTCTCAAATTGCGTTCAGTCACTGCGCCAATTGAGCTGCGCAATTTAACCGAGCAGCTCAAATCGAAAATTGCCAAGTCCGATTTTAGCGACGCAAATAAAGGTCTTGTACTCACGCAAATCGACTCGCTTCTGGGCATAAATGGAGACTCTCGTGAATGGCGCTATCTAAATAAAGGCACGCATGAAGAGGCAGACCGGGCGGAGTTTGATCGGCAATCGGTTCAGAAAATCGTAGCAATTCTTGAGCAGCTTGACGCTGCTCTTTCGTAGACACAAGGGTCGCGCCATGACAGACAGCCCCACAAAGCTGATCGACAACAGCATGGCCGAGTTCCGGATCTTCACCGGCCAGTCAGGTGAACCTCGCCCTGCGTATGATGATGCGCCCACTTCGGAGAGCCAAGCATGAACACCCCCGATCAATCTCCTCTCCCGCAACCCTTGCTGACCACTCTGCGTGAGTTGATCCTGCAAGGCCGACAGCAGGTGTTGCGGGCTGTGGATATGGTGCAGGTGCAAACCTGCTGGGAAGTCGGCCGCCACATTGTCGAGTTCGAGCAAGGCGGGCAAGCGCGCGCCGAATATGGTGCCAAACTGCTGCCGCAACTAGCCAAAACGCTCAGCCACGAATTCGGCAAGGGTTTTGACGAACGCAATTTGCGCAACATGCGGGCATTTTTTCTGGTCTTCCCGAATTGGAACGCACTGCGTTCCGAATTGAGCTGGACGCACTATCGGCTGCTACTGCGGGTCGAAAACACCCAAGCGCGCCAGTGGTATATGGCCGAAGCGGCTAGCCAGAATTGGAGCACTCGCTCGCTGGAGCGGCAGATCGGCACGCTCTACTATGAGCGACTGTTGGCCAGTACCGACCAGGCTGGAGTAGTGGCCGAAGCGCAGCAAAACCTCGCCGCCTTGCCTGCCATACCCCCTGAGTTCGTTCGCGACCCGGTGATGCTGGAGTTTCTTGGCTTGCCCGATACAGGCCGACTGCTCGAATCCAGCTTGGAACAGGCACTGATGGACAAGCTGCAACAGTTTTTACTGGAACTGGGCAAGGGCTTTGCCTTTGTTGCCCGGCAGCAGCGCATCAGCACCGAGACGCAGGATTTCTATATCGACCTGGTGTTCTACAACTATCTGTTGAAATGTTTCGTACTCATCGATCTAAAAACGGGACAGCTCGCACATCAGGACGTAGGCCAGATGGATATGTACGTGCGCATGTACGACGACCTGCGCCGCAATGAAGGCGACAACCCGACAGTTGGCATCTTGTTGTGCGGCGGCAAGGATCAATCGGTCGTACGCTACTCGGTGCTGCACGAAAGCGAGCAATTGTTTGCCAGCAAATACCGCCTGATTCTGCCCAGCGAGGAAGAACTGCGCCGTGAGATCGAACGCGAGCGGGCAAGCGTGGAAGAGGCCCAAAGCCATGCCAAACGAGACCTCCCGGAAGCGGGAAAGGCATGAGTATCAGACCTTTGTCGCGGCCAGCGGCAATGGCTACGTGGAAGGAGCTTGAATGACTAATCAAAAAACCTACCAAACGCCTTACACCATCACCTCAACCATCCTGAATTTGGTTGCGGAGGTTAGCGAACTGATTGGCCGACTGTCCGTGCAAGAGGGCAATGCCAACGCGTTGCGCCTGCGGCGCATCAATCGTATCCGCACTATCCAAGGCTCGTTGGCAATCGAAGGAAATACCCTTAGCGAAGAGCAAATCACCGCCATTCTCGAAGGTAAACGTGTCATCGCACCGCCCCGGGAGATTCAAGAAGCGCGCAATGCTATCAAGGCTTATGACCTCTTTTCCCATTGGCAGCCCTCCGCTGAACAGGATCTGCTGACCGCACACAGCACTCTTATGACAGGGCTACTCGACGCACCCGGTCATTACCGCAACGCGGGCGTCGGTGTTATGGCTGGCGAACAGGTTATACACATGGCCCCGCCCGCCAATCGGGTGCCACTACTGATGCAAGATTTATTACAATGGCTGAAAATCACCCATGATCACCCGCTCATTGCCAGCTCGGTATTTCACTACGAATTTGAGTTCATCCACCCCTTTACAGACGGCAACGGCCGTATGGGGCGACTGTTGCAAACTTTAATTCTCAGTAGATGGCATCCCATTTTTGCCTATATCCCGGTGGAAAGCTTGGTTCACGCACATCACCAGGATTATTACACAGCGCTCAATAACAGTACGCAGCAAGGCGATTCCTCACCTTTTATCGAATTCATGTTGGAGATGATACTTGATGCAATATTAGAGGCCCAGTCAAAGGCCCTACCAGGGGCCCAGTCGGACAAAGTGCTGAATGCATTGGTGCTCGGGCCTCTCTCGGCTAATGAACTGGTATCTCACCTGAATCTGCGTAACAAGACCGGCGCCTTTAAGCGCACAATGAAAGAACTGATCGATCAAGATTTGATCGAATACACCCTGCCCGACAAACCTAACAGCCGTTTGCAGAAATACCGATTGACCGACAAAGGCCGGAAACAGTAGGGCGAAAAATTTTCGCCCCTGCTATTAGTTTTTAATCCCAATGCCTTTATGCAGCAAAAACAAACTAAACAAAGCCAGCACAACAATAAAACCGACAGTCATTGCAAAGGCAATCTGGATGTCAACATCAGTCACCCCGATCAAGCCATAACGAAAGGCGTTGATCATGTACAGCATGGGATTGCCCATGGAAATACTCTGCCAGATGCCGGGCAACATGTTTACTGAATAAAAAACGCCGCCCAGATAACTTAAGGGTGTGAGCACAAAGTTGGGGATGATGGAAATGTCATCAAAACTTTCTGCTAACAAGGCATTGATAAATCCGGCCAAGGAAAACAATGTCGCCGTAAGTACTGCGATTGCTATCGTAATCAGCAAATTGGTCACGATAATATCGGCAAATATTTGCGCGATTAACCCCACCACGGCACCCACCATCAAGCCGCGCACAACGCCGCCCGTAATATAACCGCTTAAAATAACCCAGTTGGGCACAGGCGCAACCAGCAACTCCTCAATGTTGTGCTGAAACTTGGTGGAATAAAACGAAGACACGACGTTGGCGTAAGAGTGACTGATCACCGACATTAAAATCACGCCGGGCACAATGTAATCCATGTAGCTGACACCATTGACGGTGCCAATACGGTCACCAATCAACTTACCGAAAATGAGGAAATACAGTGCGGTGGTGATAGCTGGCGGCAACAAGGTTTGCGGCCAAATGCGAATAAATCTGAAAATTTCTTTGGTGGCGATGGTTCTGTAAGCAATGCCGTAATTCATAATTGCGCCTCTGCAGGATTAGCATCAACCAGATCCATAAACAGCTGCTCTAGTCGGTTGGTTCGATTTTTTAAGCTAATCACTTCAATATTGCGTTGGGTCAATTCTATAAACAGCCTGTTTAGGCCCTGATCTTTGGCAACGGCAACCGCCAACACTTTGTCAGACACGCGTTCGATTTGGTAACCGGCAATCACCGGTGCACCGGCGATGGGCTGAGCCAAATCCAGAATAAAATGCTCGACATGCAATCGTGCCAATAAACTGGGCATGTCAGAATTCTCGACAATCTGCCCGTGATTAATAATGGCAATATTTCGGCACAGGCTTTCTGCTTCTTCCAGATAGTGCGTGGTTAAGATAATGGTTGTGCCTTGGCTGTTAACTTCTCGGATCATATCCCACATCGAGCGGCGAATTTCTATATCCACCCCGGCCGTCGGTTCATCAAGAATCAACAATTTAGGTTGGTGCACTAAGGCCCTGGCAATCATCACCCGGCGTTTCATACCACCGGATAAACGCCTGGATACGGTATCGCGCTTATCCCACAATTGCATTTGTCTGAGGCAATGTTCGGTTCTTTGTACTGCTAGCTTGCGCGGCGTGCCGTAGTAGCCGGCTTGGTTGAGGACGATATTTTTGACAGTTTCAAACTGATTGAAATTAACTTCTTGCGGCACTAAGCCGATGCAGCTTTTGGCCTGCTCACGCTCACGTCTTAAGTCATGCCCAAATACGCTAACGGTGCCGGCTGTCTCGTTAATTAATGAACTAATAATACCAATTGCTGTAGATTTGCCGGCGCCGTTAGGGCCGAGTAAGGCAAAAAAATCACCTTCCTCAACATCAAGATTGATTCCTTTCAAGGCTTCAAAGCCATTTTTATATACTTTACGAAGATTACGCAGGGACAATGCACTCATACTGAAGCTTTCATTTACCGGGAGTCCTTAAATAAGTTAACACGTAGCGCTAACCACTATAAAATGCTGTGCAGAAGCTGCAAATTTGCTGCGATTTTATCAGACATTGATTTTTTTACGGATAAAACTGGATACCTTGTGAATAAACAAATCCCCCAATCTGTTGCCGCTGTTGACTTGGGGTCTAACAGCTTTCACATGATTGTTTGCAATTTAGTCGATGGCAACTTGCAAACGGTAGACCGCATTAAAGAGATGGTTAGACTGGCTTCCGGCTTGGACAAAAGAAATTATCTCGATGCCGATACCCAAGCCCGTGCGCTGGAATGCTTAGAACGTTTCGGCCAACGCATTCGTAATTTGCCCCCTGAAAGTGTCCGCATCGTCGGCACTAGCACCTTACGTTTAGCAAAAAACGCGGGGCAATTTTTGGACAAAGCCGAAAAAGCACTTAATCATCCAATACACATCATTTCCGGCATTGAAGAAGCGCGGCTAATTTACCAGGGCGTCGCTTGCAGTCTAGGTAGCAATGCTAATCTGCGCTTGGTTATGGATATTGGTGGCGGCAGCACCGAATACATCATCGGTTCAGGTGATAATCCTTACGTTAAAGAAAGCTTGCCTATGGGCTGCGTATCAGTAAGCAATGCTTTTTTTAAAAAAGGCCTGTTATCCAAACAAGCTTTTATTCAAGCAACCCTGTTTGCTGAGCAAAAACTAGAACCCTTTAAAAAACGCCTGCATCGCGATCGCTGGGATGAAGCCATCGGCGCATCTGGAAGTTTGCGCGCTATCGATAAAGTGCTTAGTGCTAAAAACTGGAGCAACAACGGTATAACCAGGGATGGACTTGAACAACTGGTTACCCACATCGGCCAATGTAGTCATATCAATGAACTGGCTTTACCAGAGCTCGATCCAGAACGATTACCGGTGTTTGCCGGCGGCGTTGCAATCGTCTATGCGACCTTTAAAAGCTTAGGCATAGAACAAATGACCGTTTCAGATGGCGCACTCCGGGAAGGTCTGATCCAGGATTTATTAGGTCGTATTTATGATCATGATATTCGCTCCGCCACCGTACAAGCATTGACTGAACGCTATCACATTGATAAAGAGCATGCCGAACACATCAGACAAACCGTCGATGTGATAATTGACCAGCTCGGCGACAACTTCTGCGCCAATAACCGAGAAAACGCAGAGCAATTTTTGCATTGGGCATGCGATCTACATGAGCTAGGCCGGGATATAGCGCATAGCCAATACAACAAACACAGTGCTTATATTATTGAAAATGGCGACCTTGCCGGTTTTTCCCGTCAAGATCAAATTTTACTGGCAACGATAGTTAAGTCTCACCGTAAAAAGTTCTCCCTTAACCGCTTCAACGAATTACCTCCGCCATGGAATGTTGATGCGCCGTTATTAACACTAATATTGCGTCTGTCCGTACTGTTAAATCGGAATCGTCAAACCCTTGAACTGCCCTCGTTTAAGGTAAGTATTAATAAAACAAAAATCCAATTACGATTTCCAGAAGGTTGGTTGGCACAATCACCTTTAACCCATGCTGATCTTACCCATGAAGCTGACTATCTTAGATCATCAGGATTAAAACTCGATTTTGCTTAATTAGTTTCATGCGCATTTTATCTCGCATCACGATTTTATTACTGGGCTTAGCATTTGTTCTATGTGCCTTATTGGTATTTTTTGGCGTTGGCGACCGGCCCGACTTAGTTGTAGGCTGGACACTCACGCGTGATGATATTGTCAGAGCCAAAAAAATCTTGCATGAAGGCGCAAAAACCAAGCCGGACGCCATCGGTACGATAGAGCTGAGCGAAGAAGATATAAATTTAGCGACCAATTACTTGCTCAATCGCTACAGTAAAAGCGCGGTCGATATACAGATAAAAAATAACAAGTTGCGTTTTATTGTCTCCATGACATTGCCGGATAATCCCTTAGGGAAATATCTCAACATCAGCTTTCGCCTGGGGAATGAAAACGACGAGCCACTGCCTAGTTTTACAAAATTCAAAGTCGGTAAATTGCTGCTGCCCGCCGACTTTGCGGCTTGGATTATTGATAATGTGATTCGTCATTCGTCATTAAATGAGTACTTCATTTTGGCCACTCGTCCACTTAAATCAGTGCAAATTGACGAGCAGAAAGTCACGATTACTTACTTCTCCAATCTCAACTCGTTAATCGAAGCCCAAAACTTTTTGACTAACCGAGGAGATACTCATACTCACACCATCTATCAGCAGAAACTTGCAGAAATAATTGCCCAACATGATCCCGAATGGCTTTTATCTCTGGCTGACTTGTTAAAACCATTATTTGCACTCGCCTACCAGCGCTCCACGTTAGAAAATGCCATAGAAGAAAATAGAATTGTCATTTTCACTATCAATGATTATGTCAACAAAGGGATTATGTCTAAAAGTAGCCCTGTTATTTCTGCAAGCCAAAAACATTACCCGGCTTATTTATATAAACGTGTCGATCTGGCACAACATTTTATTGGTTCCGCCGCCATTACGGCGTCTGCCAATGGTCAAATATCAAAGTTAGTTGGCGAAGAAAAGGAATTGAGTGACGCCAAGGTCGGTAGTGGCTTTAGTTTTATAGATTTAACTGCAGATAAAGCCGGCACCCGCTTTGGCGAAATGGCAACAGCATCCGCCGCAAGTGCCAGAAAAATCCAGCAGGCTGTAGCGCAAATCAATGATTACAAGGACTTCATGCCTGATCCCCGTGATCTTCCCGAACACATGAATGAGGAAGAATTCAGACAACGATTCAACTCTATAAACAGCCCCGAGTATCAGGAAATTTCAAAACTCATTGATGCCCGTATCGCAGCGCTGGCAATTTACAATCGCCCATAAAAAAGGGAGCTAAAAGCTCCCTTAAGTACACCTAAATCTATTAGGATTTAGTTAGTAAAACTTTTACCTGGTGTACCTGGTAATGTTGGAAATTTTTGTTTGGGAAATTCGCCAGTCAAACCATTCAGAAAAGCGACAATATCGGCAGTTTCATCTTTGGACAAATCTTTACCCAACTGCAATTTAGCCATCAATTTAACAGTTTCATCTAATGTTTTGGCTGAGCCATTGTGCAGATAAGGAGCTGTTAGCGCGACGTTACGCAAAGTTGGTACTTTCCAAAGATGTTCATCTTCAACTTTTTTGCTAACTTCCGCCAAGCCTTTGTCTTTGCTGAAATGATGGCTAGCTTCCAAAGAACCATTTGGAATCACCGGGAATTTTTGGAACACGCCTGGGCCGTTAAATGCCGGTCCGCTATGGCATCCAGTACAACCCAATTCAGCAACCTTTTCCAAGCCTCTAACTTGTTGTGCTGTCAAGGCGGATTTATCTCCCGCAACGTAGCGATCGTAAGGACTATTAGGCGTAATAAGCGTTCTTTCATATGCAGCTATTGCCTTGGTAGCGTTTTCTTTAGAAATTGAATCCTTACCAAACACTTGTTCAAACGAAGTGACGTAACCATCAATGGTTTTTAAACGAGCCACGACATCATCCCAGCTTGCCATACCCATTTCGATTGGATTTGTCACGGGGCCAGCAGCTTGTTCTTCAAGGCTTGCGGCTCTACCGTCCCAAAACTGTACTTTGTTAAATGCCGCATTCCATACCGTAGGCGCACTCCGACCACCTGTTTGACCATTGACACCCATCGAATTTGGACGATTATCTTCTCCGCCCAAAGAGGTGTTATGACAAGAAGCACATGAAACAGTACCAGTAGATGATAAGCGTGGATCATGGTAAAGCAATTGTCCCAATTCTACCTTGGCAGCTGTAGTAGCATTATCTGCAGGTGCAGGCGCCTCTGTAGGTAAAGCTTCCCAAGCTTGGGCTACTGAAATTGAACTTGCTAATGCTAACGCTGTTACCAGCGACCGTATTTTAAACATACCTTCCTCCAAGCTATTGTTATAAAAAGCAGCGACAATCATTTGATATTCACTGCGGGTAGTTTGTGATTTCTGCTGAAACCTATTTTTATGCAATCTTTAAGCTTTACAAATTTTTTCACTTAAAAACTTATACATTCAAATAACCCAGCAAAATTGTATGACAAGCGACTAGTAAGGTAAAACTTAAATCAACGAATTCACTGACTTTTAGCGATTACTGCTCGTCACTCAGCGCTGAAAACAATGCAATGGCCTCTTCAAGCTTACTGTATTTAAATTCAAAACAATCGCATTGCTCAATCATCTCTGCCAATTTTTCAAATCCATGCACACCCAACACACTGTAATTAAATGCATTTTCAGCCGCACTTAGCATTGCTCGGCCCTTGCTCAAAGGCGTTAATTCAGTTTCTGAATCTGGGATATATTTAGGGAAAATCAATTTTGACGGAACTGCAGGTTGGTTTGATAATTGAACGCTTTGCTCTGGTGCGCACATGTGGCTAATTGAGCCTTTCGCAGTACCGGTCACAACTTGTCCAAACTCAGCGCCAGGAGAAAATCGTTGAATAACATCGATAGATTGATTTTTTAAACTTACTGGCCGAGGCACGGGATAAATTTTCCCGTCCGCCATAGACAACAAAGTCATTTCATCCGAAAGCAGCCGCCAACCAGAGCAGACTAACGCCGCGCACAAAGTGCTTTTACCGCTGCCCGGTGTACCAGGAAATATAAACGCTAAGCCATTACGCTCAACAACTGCTGCATGAATAATAAGGTAGTGATTGGAATGATTGGCGATGCACCAGTTTAACCCCCATTCAAAAAAGGCAGCGGCTTGTGCATAAGGAAGAGGCTTAAACGGAAAATAACCGTCAAAATAGAAATTAACTTGCGGTCTTATATAGCGCCGTAATTTTGACGGTGAGGATAGTTCAACATGAAAATCAATAAAATCATTTTCACTAATTAATTGATAGGCACCATAAAGGCGTTGAATATGTTCGGTAACATCGGCAATTGACGAGGTTAAGCAAATATTAAAGCATCCCAATCTAAAGCGTAATCCATTTATGATTAGATGCTTTATTTGCCTTTTTGGTAAAGATTTTACGCTATTCACGCACTTTGCTTGGTAATGTTTAACAAATCTAGCGCGACAAAGCGATCGATAAAAACGTCCAAATAATTATTGATTTCCAGCCAAGATAAATCGGCAAAGCTTTTAACCAATTTTTTTAACAAGTCATCTCTGGACATTGTTTGTGTATTCAAACTACAAAGCAGTCCACCACTCATTTCATCTAGTAGATGCGTGTCGCCCGACAAATGATCATAAATGACATAGTCACCTTGCAACTGTATGCAGCTAATCTTAACTTTAACAGCAATGATATTGTTTGTTTTAGCATCACTTAAAAGCTCATCCATCATCAAAGCAATACCGTCCAATTATTTCCATGTTGCTTCAAGGAAAGACTCAAAGGTGTATCCTTTTGGAATGCTAAAGGTTCCTGCTGCCAAATCTCTTACATTTTGTTCTGATAATGCATAATTTTTAACAATTTTTGTATTCAAAAAAGCGGTAGCTAAATAAGATTCTTTTTTGTATTGATTGGTGTTATTTAAAATTTCTCTAAAAGTCACATCAGGACCAGTACCAAAAATACCTTTATAAGTTACCCCACCCGTAAAAGTGTAAAAAGTAGAAGACTGAAGCGTTTGTGACGTTGTTAAAGTAGTGCTACTGCCTATTTTAAAGTAGTTAGTATTAGAAGGTAATTGACTAACGGAGGTATAGGTAACTGACCCAACTTGAGAACCTTTTTCATCAATAATACTTTCCACTTGTGGTTCATATTTATTACGATCGCCATACTTTATGCCGCCAATCCAAGAGTAGGATGCGTCTTTTTTAGGCTTTGCAATCAAATTGATGGTGTATTTTATAACCTTATTTTTATCTTTATTTTGAAGCTTACTCATGACAATACAAGTATCCCTGATTGTTGGAGCAGTCTCAGTCCATTTACTATCATCCCTTGTAATATAACTCTGAACATTACTCTGACTAGTAACACCACTAGATGTGGTAACCGTTGATGTTGTAGGTTGACCAGCAATTAACCCGGTAGAATTGAATCCAGCTACACAACTGCCAGTACCGACATGAGATTCGTTACCCGACGCACTTTCCGAAGCACACAAAGCTCCAAATACTGACCGACTAGATAAAGTTAACACTACCGGCGTTGTAATCCCTGCCCCTTTGATAAAACGCCGTCTGTTAGTTACGTCTTCTTCTGGTTTTACACTAACCTGAATTTCTTGCTCTTGACTGTTCATAATCTCTCACCTGATAACTGAATGCGTTAAAAACACTTAACAAAAACTATTAAATTTAACCCGAATAAACCTTAATCTAAGCCAACTCTAACAAATATTCTTATCTTTGTATATTCAAGATACATATTCTATCCATCCACTATTTTTATTTTATATTTCAACTTGTTATCTGTATTTGGAATAGTCGGCGTTTTTCATATTACTGTCATTATTTGCTCATTGCAGCTTTACGCTGCTGGGTAGCTTCCCTCTCAATCTATATAGAGACTGATTTAAATAATGTACCAAAGTTTTTCGTTGATATTTCAGCAACATCAACAGCTGAAATACCTCGTAACTCAGCAACATGCTCGGCAACATAGCGAACATAGGTTGGGTAATTGGGCCGCCCACGAAATGGCACTGGCGCTAAATACGGGGAATCAGTTTCGATAAGAAACCGGTCAGCAGGGACTTTTTTAGCAACTTCCTTTATTTCTTTGGCGCTATTGAATGTCACAATGCCAGAAAAAGAAATGTAAAAGTTCAAATCCATCGCCTGCTTGGCAAATTCCCAATCTTCAGTGAAGCAGTGAATAATGCCGCCTACTTCACCAGCACCTTCTTCCTTTAATATTCTCAAGGTATCCAGTTTTGCTTCGCGAGTATGAATAATTAACGGTTTTTTCAGAGCTTTTGCGGCATTGATATGATTTCTGAAACGCTGTTGCTGCCAGTTTAAATCACCTTCACTGCGAAAATAATCAAGCCCTGTCTCGCCGATAGCAATAACCTTATCTTGACTACCCAAGGCTATAAGCTCATCAACGCTGGGATCTTTACCGTCTTGTTCATTCGGGTGCACACCTACGCTAACCGATATTTGCGCATAAGGCGAAACCAGCTCCAGCATTGCTGGATAGGCTTCCAAATCAATTGCTATACATAAAAGGTGTTCAATATGCTGATTTTTTACTTCATTCATGAAGCAGGAAAAATCATGGTTGTATGGCGCAAGGTCTAAACGATCGAGATGGCAGTGAGAATCTATAAGCATGGTTAATAATTCAAGTAAGAAGTTACATCGTATGGGTCGCGCGATCATTTTCCAATGCGCCGGCCAAATAGGTTTCAATTTTATTACGTGCCAGCCCACCGTCTTGGTCACTGAATTGCACCCCAATACCAGCAGCACGATAACCTTCTGAGCCAGTCGGGGTCTTCCAGATTATTTTCCCGGCGATGGGTAAACGTTCTGTTTCTTCCATCAAATTAAGCAACATAAATACTTCTTGGCCCATTTCATAGTTGCGATTTGTCGGTATAAATAAGCCGCCGTTAATTACGAAGGGCATGTAAGCGGCATACAACGCGCTTTTATCTTTAATGGAAAGTGACAATATGCCTTGCCTGGGGGGTGCTTCAGCCATGGTGTGTGCCTCGATTAAGTTCTTGCCATTGAATCAGGATGTCTTCAAACATCAACTGCTTGTTGATTTGCGTATCAAGCAGTTGACGATTGAGCAGTAATAAATCATACAACTTATAAAGTTTTTTTAAGTTTAGTTGCTGAGTCAGTTCCTGCAAGGGCTTGATAAGGTCGGGGTTATAAAGATCAGTTGCTTTGTCATAAGCGCATTTAATTAAATCAACCACCCAGGAGGTGATCCAAAACAGCAACGGACCTTCAGGCAATTTTTGCCACTCTTCAGCAATTAAGACCGGATGCGTTTGTTGCTTTGCAACCGCCAGCCAACTTTTAAAGCAATCATTACGTAGCTTAACATGGTCGTTTTTTGCAAAAGCCTGGGCTTGTAATGGTGCGCCTTGAGCCAGGCTAAATAGTATTTCTGGATCAGCGTTTACAGCCTGTTGCTGTAACCAGCTAATAACGATAGCTTTATCGGGTTTGTTGATGCTTATTTTCTGACATCGACTGACTATCGTTGCCGGTAATTTTCCGGGTCTATCGGTAATTAAAATAATGACAGTACGCTCGTTGGGCTCTTCCAAACATTTTAAGAAAGCATTAGCCGAGTTATTAGTTAAGCTGTCAGCCGGATTGATAATAACTACACGATAGTTTTCAAATTGCGGTTTTAGGCTCAATTGAGTAATTAAGCTACGAATTTGCTCTACAGCAATAGTTTTTTTGCTTTCCGCAGGTTTAATTAAAATGTAGTCAGGATGAGTATCGGCTTTAAGTAGCAAACAACTTTGACACTCACCGCAGCTGAAACCTGCTTGTTGAGGATTGCTGCAAAGCAACGCATAGGCAAATTGCTTGGCTAACGCAAGCTTGCCAAGCCCTGCATTACCACTAATCAATAATGCTTGGGGAATACGCTGTTGTAAAACATAACCATGCAGCCTCTCCCAATCTTGTTGGAGCCAGGGATGCAATGTATTTAGCATTGATTTCTAACCAAAAAACGCATGGCATCAATAATTTCACGTTGCACGTCCGTCAAAGGCTGATTAGCTCGTATTAACTTTATGCGCTGTGGATTTAATTCGGCCTGTAATAAATAGGCGCGGCGAACATGTTCAAAAAAACTGATAGTTTCAGCTTCAAAACGATCAAAAGCACCGCGTTTTTTGGCTCTACGCATGCCAACTTCAACAGGCGCATCAAGCAATAGTGTTAAGTCAGGCCGTAAAGAGCCTTGCACCAAATTCTCTAAGTGTTCGATAGTGCTTATCCGCATATTGCGGCCTCCGCCCTGATAGGCGTAAGTCGCATCGGTAAATCGATCACATAGTACCCATTTCCCTTGAGATAAAGCCGGCTCAATGACATGTTTAATGTGTTGCGACCTTGCAGCAAACACCAAAAGTAATTCGGCCTGTTCGGAAATTGTTTCACTATGAGGGTCCAGCAGTAATAAACGAATTTTTTCGGCAAGTGCCGTACCGCCCGGCTCTCGAGTGACAACCACAGGGATATTATGATGGGCCAAATAATCCTTTATAAAGGTCAGATTAGTGGTTTTACCAACGCCTTCACCACCTTCCAAGGTAATAAATTTACCTCTAATCATTTTTTCTTCCTTTGAAAATTATCTACCGCGGCATTGTGCTCTTTTATTGATGCTGAAAACACGTGAGTGCCATCACCCTTGGCAACGAAATAGAGACTGTCTCCATTCTCAGGGTGCAAAGCAGAATGAATGGCATCGCGGCCAGGCATGGCTATCGGCGTCGGCGGTAAGCCACTGATTACATATGTATTGTAGGGAGTTGGCGCAATCAAATCTTTGCTTCTAATGTCACCTTGGTAACTATCGCCCATACCATAAATTACCGTTGGGTCAGTTTGTAATAATATGCCCTGTTGAAGTCTGCGCACAAACACGCCGGCAATTTGTGGACGCTCGGATTTTTCACCCGTTTCTTTTTCGACAATAGAAGCCAGAATTAATGCTTCATAAGGGGTTTTAAGCGGCAATCCCTCTGCTCTAGCTTGCCATTCTTGTTGTAGCACCTGTTGCATTTTATCGTAAGCTCTTTTCAATAAAGAAACATCGGACATATGCTTTTCAAAAAAATAGGTATCAGGAAATAACAATCCTTCCAAGGGCGCTATAGAGGTGGAATTAGATGTCGCTACGTGATGTAAATCGACGCTTAATTGAGCCATTAAAGCATCAGAGGTGATGTTATTTAAAGTGTGCTCAAGGTAAGGATTTTTATCTATTTCCTGACGAATTTCCTTATAACTCCAGCCTTCTGGAAAGGTAATAGCGTACTGCTTGGCTTTCCCATGAACAAATAAATCGAGTATTTCAGGGATATTCAACCCCGGCGATAACTCATATTCTCCGGTTTTAATTTTTGTCATCGCATTTTCTTGAAGAGCAATGACCTTAAACCAGAAAGGCTTAACAGTGAGCTTTTGGGCAACCAGCTTGTCGGTGATCTGATTAAAAGAATCACCTTTTTCAATGGTTATAGTTGATGATTTATAAACGACAGGTAAGTGCAAAGCATTTTGATAATCCATCCATAGCCAACCACCCGAGAAACTCAAAATCAACAATAAAAAACCAATAATTCTATTGCTCATTTTGGACACCCTTATCTTCAAAATGTTCTAGCCAATGCTGAAATTGCCGTGTTAAGGGGCCTACCAAAAATTGCTGATGTTCAATTTGCCGAACTGGCCAAATACCTATGACTGAATTACAAACGAACAGCTCATCGGCAGATAACAAATCATCCCGACTCACTCGAACTTCAAAAATTTTTATTCCATGTAATGCTGCTTGTTCCATAACAACGCCTCTTATAATGCCGGCGACGCCCGCTTTTTCAAGACTTGCCGTATAAAGCGCTTCATTCTTAACAAAAAACAGATTGGTCATGGTGCCTTCAACCACATAACCATCGCTATCGAGCATGATGCCTTCTTGGATCATTGGGTCATGCCATTCGGCTCTCGCCAGCACTTGTTCCAGTCGGTTAAGATGTTTGATGCCAGCTAACGTTGGATTTAATCCCAAACGAGTAGCGCAAAAACGCACGTGAATGCCTTGTTGTTGGTAGCTATTAGGATAATCTGGATAAGGATGTAAGCTGACTATGCGGGTCGGTTTAACCACATCAGGCTGACGATAGCCGCGCCCGCCTGTCCCGCGAGTTACTATAATTTTGACAACTGCTCGGTCGGCCTGATTAGCAAGGCTCGCGACCTCATTCTTAAGCAGTTTATTATCTGGAGGACTAATTAAAAGTCTTGAACAACCGGCATTGAGTCGTTGCAAATGTCGATCAAGAAATTGAGCTTGGCCTGATTTGACGGCAATAGTTTCAAATAATCCATCGCCATATTGCAAGCCACGATCACTAACCTCAATGTGTTCCTTGCTTTCTCCATTGATCAAAATCATGGGCAAGGAACATTAAGTATGTCGTCGAAAGACAAAAACGATTATTGGTAACGTTTAAAAATCAACGTGCCATTAGTGCCGCCAAAACCAAAAGAATTGGACATTGCAACATCGATTTTCATGTTTCGTGCAATGTTTGGCACATAATCAAGATCGCATTCAGGATCTTGGTTTTCAAGATTGATGGTAGGTGGTGCAATTTGATTTTTAATGCTTAATGCGGTTAAGACAGCTTCAATACCGCCTGCTGCGCCAAGCATATGGCCAATCATCGATTTAGTAGAGCTGACTGCGACCTTGTAAATATGTTCACCCAAGGCAGCTTTCATTGCATGGGTCTCGCCAACATCACCTGCTGGAGTAGACGTGCCGTGAGCATTGATATAGTCAACAGCATCAGCATTCAAACCAGCATCACGCAAGGCATTGCGCATGCATCGAGCAGCACCTTCACCACCCTCAGAAGGAGTCGTAATGTGATAAGCGTCACCACTCATACCAAACCCGATCAGTTCAGCATAAATCTTCGCACCACGGGCCTTGGCATGTTCCAATTCTTCAAGAACTACCACACCTGCACCATCACTTAGCACAAAACCATCACGGTCTTTATCCCAAGGACGACTCGCAGTTTGCGGGCTGTCATTGCGTCGAGAAAGTGCCTTCGCAGAAGCAAATCCACCCATTGCTGTAGGTGACGTTGTACAGCGCTCAGCACCGCCAGCAACCATAACATCCGCATCGCCATAAGCAATTAAACGAGCCGCATCACCAATATTGTGAGTACCTGTCGCGCAAGCGGTAACAATCGCATAGTTGGGGCCTTTCAATCCATATTTGATAGAAAGATTCCCGGAAATCATATTAATAATGTTACCCGGAACAAAAAATGGCGAAATTCGACGCGGGCCACCTTTTTCATAGGTTGCATAGCACTCTTCTATACCCGTAATGCCACCTATGCCTGAGCCGATAGCTACCCCGATACGCTCGGCATTAGCTTCTGTGACCTCAATGCCAGAATCTTCAAACGCCTGACAGCCGGCGGCAAGGCCATAGTGGACAAAACCGTCCATGCGTTTGGCATCTTTCTCAGCAATATATTGAGTTATGTCAAAATTCCTAATCACACCGCCAAAAGTGGTGGCGAACGGAGAAATATCAAAAGAGTCAATGTAACTGATACCGCTTTTACCATTGACAATACCTTCCCATGTTTCAGAAACAGTATTTGCTAGAGGCGTAACAGCGCCCAATCCAGTTATAACAACTCGACGTTTACTCAATGTAGGTTACCGTAAGAAAAATGAAGGAGGAACAAAGGGGATGGTGCTGGGTAGTGGATGAAGCATTCATCCACTACTTAACTGAAAATTTAAACGTTTTTGGTTACGTAATCGATAGCTTGTTGAACTGTCGTAATTTTTTCAGCTTCATCGTCTGGAATTTCGCATTCAAATTCTTCTTCAAGAGCCATAACGAGTTCAACTGTATCCAGAGAATCAGCACCAAGATCATCTACAAATGAAGCATCATTAGCGATCTCTTCCTTTACACCCAATTGCTCTGCAACAATCTTTTTTACTCGTTCTTCAATGTTACTCATAATTATTATCCTCAAACATCACGATATTATTAGCTTTAAGCTTTGTTAATCGTAATTGTATTGTTGTTGATTTTATTAGAAATCCCGTCGCCGGCAATTCCAGACGGCGGGGCAATTATACTTGATATTAAGACAGTGTCACAAGGTTAAGGCATAAACATGCCACCATTGACATGCAGAGTTTCGCCAGTGATATAGCCGGCACCTTCTGAAGCCAAAAATGACACCGCATGCGCAATCTCTTGAGCATCACCTAGTCGAGACAAAGGAATTGATGCCAACAAATTATTTTTAATATCGTCAGACAGTTCTTTGGTCATATCAGTATCAATAAAGCCAGGAGCGACGGTATTGACAGTGATATTGCGCGAACCAACCTCTTTAGCCAATGATTTGGCAAAACCAACCATTCCGGCTTTCGCGGCCGCGTAATTTGCTTGACCGGCATTACCCGTAGCGCCAACCACCGAGGATATATTAATAATTCGGCCGGTTTTTGCTTTCATCATGCCGCGTAACACAGCTTTAGACATCCTAAAAACTGACGTCAAATTAGTGTTGATGATGTCATCCCATTCATCATCTTTCATTCGCATCAACAGGTTATCTCGGGTAATGCCGGCATTATTTACTAACACAGCTGGCGCACCGAAGTCCTCGTTAATACTTTTAAGCACTTCCTCAACAGACTTGGGATCGGCAACATTTAATGTTAAGCCTCTACCACTTTCACCCAAAAAAGCAGAAATTGCCTCTGCACCACCAGCCGTGGTTGCAGTACCGATCACAAAAAAACCATCTTTTACCAATCTTTCCGCGATGGCTCGGCCTATTCCGCGACTAGCGCCGGTTACTAAAGCTATTTGCTTACCCATTAAGATTCTCCAATACCTCATTCAATGAAGCTGTATCGTAAATTGAAAAATGTCTGGCTTCTTTAACAATGCGTTTATTCAGACCGACCAATACCTTTCCAGGCCCACACTCAACAAAAGTAGTAACGCCTTGATCATGCATAAAACGAATACTATCCGACCAACGCACCGGCTGATAAAGTTGTTCTTTTAATGCGTTACGAATCACTTCAGGTGCTGTATGCGCGGCAATATCAACGTTGTGAATAAGTGTCAATTTGGGCATTTCAATCACAGTATTCTGCAATAAATGATCAAGCTTATCTGCAGCAGAGTGCATTAGGGCACAATGAGAAGGCACACTGACCGGCAACAACACCGCTCGTTTAGCACCCGCTTCTTTGGCTGCGACAATTGCCCGATCAACAGCTGCGGCATGCCCGGCAATCACTACCTGCCCCGGCGAATTGAAATTTGCAGCAGAAACTTCTTCATTAAGCTCTTTACGACTAGCTTCAATGCAGGCTGCGACAACCTGATGATCTTCGAGCCCTAAAATTGCCGCCATTGCCCCGACGCCTGCGGGCACTGCTTCTTGCATCAATCGGCCTCTTTCAGCGACTAATTGAATAGCATCTTCAAAGGCGATCGCTTCAGCACAAACCAAGGCAGTATATTCGCCAAGACTATGACCAGCGGCCCAAGCAGGACGAATCGAACTTTGCTTGCGCCATACTTCCCACACTGCAACACCTGCCGCCAACATCGCAGGCTGGGTATTGTGTGTTTGATTTAACTGATCTTCCGGGCCTTCAGCAACGATTGCCCACAAATCTTTTCCCAATACATCAGAAGCGCGCTCAAAAGTTTGTCGCACTTCCGGATAAGATGCAGCCAGATCCGCAAGCATGCCCAACGACTGTGAGCCCTGTCCGGGAAAAACAAAGGCCAAATTATAAGATTGGTTATTCATTATTTTTTCAATCAAATTAATATCTAATTAACGCAGAACCCCACGTGAATCCCGCCCCAAAAGCCTCGAGCAATACCACCTGCCCACGTTGAATGCGCCCATCCCGAACAGCTTCATTGAAAGCCAGCAACACGGAAGCAGACGAAGTATTACCCTGCCCTTCCAATGTCAACACCACATGATCCATGGACATTTTCAACTTTTTAGCCGTGGCGGCAATTATTCGTGTATTGGCTTGATGAGGCACCAGCCAATCCACATCTGATTGCTGCATATTATTTGCAGCCAGCGTTTCATCAACAATACGGCCCAAAGTATTTACAGCTACTTTAAATACTTCGTTACCACGCATACTTATAAAAGGAGCTTCATCTCTACTGGCTTCACTTCCAGCCTTGGGATTTGGACAATACAACAAATCCTCGTACTCACCGTCAGAATGAATATGCGTAGATAAAATACCAGTTTCTTCTGATGCTGCCAGCAGTACAGCGCCAGCACCATCACCAAACAATATGCAGGTACTGCGATCTGTCCAATCCACCAATCGTGAATTAATTTCAGAACCGATGACGAGAACTTTTTTGGCAGCGCCAGTTTTAATATACTGATCGGCAATGCTTAAGGCAAAAATGGAGCCCGAACACGCGGCCTGCACATCAAAAGCCACACAGTTTCTAATGCCTAATCTTTCCTGCAACAAACAACCGGTGCTAGGATAAACACGATCAGGTGTGCTCGTTGCAACAATAATTAAATCAATGTCTTGAGGCTCACAACCAGCCGCCTCAATAGCTTGTCTTGCGGCTATTTCAGCCATACTGGAAGCAGTCTCATCAGCTGCCGCTATGCGACGGCTTTTTATGCCGGTACGCTCGTAAATCCAACTATCTGAAGTATCTACCGTTTGCGAAATATGTTCGTTAGTGCGGACTTCAGCCGGCAAATAACCACCGGTACCAATTACTCTTGAGTATCGAGTCATGCACTTTCCTTTTGAGTTAATGTTGCCTCAACTTGTTCGCTTATCTTCCTAATAACATCTTTTTGCACTTCAACCTCAGCAAGTTGAATCGCTGTTTTAAACGCTAATACATCAGCACCACCATGACTTTTAATCACCAAGCCACGCAATCCAAGAAAACTAGCACCGTTATATAACCTAGGATCAATGTGCTGCTTGAACGATTTAAGTACCGGATAAGCAATTAGCGCTACTAGCTTGGTCAAAATATTTTGGCTAAACGCCTCTTTCAGTGCGCTGGCAATCATCTTTGCAGCGCCCTCAATTGATTTAAGTGCAACATTACCAACAAAGCCATCAGTAACAATTAAATCAACTTTGACGTTACCGGCGTTCAATGAGTTTCCTTCAACATAACCGATATAATTTAGCGACGAGTTTTCCAGTAATTTTGCAGCCGACTTGACTTGCTCATTACCTTTAACATCTTCTTCACCAATATTAAGCAGGCCAACTGTTGGATTGTCGATATTTTCCACAGCCTTAACCAATTCCGCCCCCATGACGGCAAATTGAAAAAGGTGCTCGGCGGTACAATCTACATTTGCCCCCAAATCCAACACATGAGTATGCCCGTGTATTGACGGCAAGGTAGAGATAATAGCGGGACGATCTATACCGGGAATCATCTTTAAGACAAAGCGTGCAGTAGCCATTAGCGCACCAGTATTACCGGCACTTACACAAGCATCTGCCTTGCCATCCTTCACAAGATTGATGGCGACGCGCATAGAGGAATCTTTTTTATTTTTTAACGCTTTAGCAGGAGATTCATCCATAGCAACGCACTCTGATGCGTGCTGAATAATTAATCTTTCTTTGAAATCAAGCGGGCTTTTTGCCAACTGTTGTTTAACAACAGTCTCGTCACCTACTAAAATCAGCTTAAGGTTTGGATTGTTTTTTAGACAATCTAATGATGCGGGAATGGTAACCTCAGGACCGTGATCCCCGCCCATTACATCAATCGAAATTGTTAGGCTCACGCTGACTAATGACTCCTGAGTTGATAAAAATAAGCCGAACCAGAATTGGTTCGGCATATATCACTAGCTAAAAAACGATAGAACTTATTCTTCTTCTTTAACCGCAACAATTTGACGACCTTTAAAAAAGCCATCGGGAGTGACATGGTGACGTAAATGAGTTTCACCAGTTAACGGATCCTGAGACAAAGTAGGACCGGTTAAGGCATCGTGTGAACGACGTTGACCACGTCTTGAGCGTGATACTTTACTTTTTTGTACTGCCATTATAAATCTCCAGATTTTTTAAGTTTTGCTAAGATGGAAAAAGGATTTTTGCTGGGCGACTGCAAGTTATTTTCCGGTACATCAGGTTCTTCAAAGCCCGGTTTTTGGATAAAACAATTGTGTTGGTGCTTAGGGAAAGTAGGTATTACAAGCAACAACTCATCTTCAATGATGTCTTTTAAAATTAACTTCCCTTCCTCAATCATCAAAGGCTCATAGCCCTCAGGCAATCTATCCGCCTGCTCAATTGAAGTAACAATGCCTAATTTGACTCCAATATCTACCGGCCATTCAACTGCCTGTAAACAATTTTGACATTGAAGCTGCAGCACAGCTTTTAATTGACCCTCAATTTTGGGCACCCTGCCTTCCCGAGCAAAAAAAAGGCTTACGGAAACCGCCCCTTCATCGTTGAGCAAAAATTCACCCAAGCGATCAAGGCCTTTTAAAGGCAAAAGTCCCGTTAGTTCTCCTCGCTTATCAGCAAGTTGTAACGGATCAATGTAGATAGGTAATCGGTCTGACATAACCGGGCAATAATATATGGAAATGACAAATGCGTCAAACAACACACCCGTTTTTACAGATAGATAACGGTTATAAATCCACACCAATACGCATTCAACGCGACTTACAAATACCTAGTTTTAAACAAAAATGTCAACATAATTTTTATTAGATAAAGCACAACATATTGTGTTAATATTTTTACAAATCACTACATATCGACAAAGCAACAAATCAAATGAATGCTGCAACTCACTGATTTGCGGCCGATTTTTCTTTTCCATCAACACTAATTTAGCCGAGGCGCAATCTTATGACAGCACAACTTCATGTCATCGCTAACAACGTCACCGACATTCCATTTCAAGATGCTTCAATGGATATTTGGGATACCAAGTATCGGTTAAAAGCCAAAGACGGCAGTGCCATTGATGCAACTATTGATGATACCTACAAGCGAGTTGCCAAGGCGCTTTCTGAAGTTGAAAAGAGTAAGAGCAAGCAAGAACAATATTACAAAGAATTTTTGTGGGCCTTGCGCCAAGGTGCAATCCCGGCCGGACGTATTGTCTCCAATGCCGGCGCGCTAGAGCACAAACCTGCCACATCTACGATCAATTGCACCGTGTCCGGCACCATTGCCGATTCCATGGATGACATCTTAGCCAAAGTCCACGAAGCCGGACTTACCCTCAAAGCCGGTTGCGGCATCGGCTATGAATTTTCTACCTTACGCCCCAAAAACGCCTATGTATCCGGTGCCGGTGCCTACACATCCGGGCCGTTATCGTTCATGGATATATACGACAAAATGTGTTTCACCGTGTCATCAGCCGGCGGCAGACGTGGTGCGCAAATGGCCACTTTTGATATTGGTCATCCCGACGTGGTCGAATTCATTCGCGCCAAACGCGAAGACGGCCGTTTGCGTCAATTCAACCTGTCCTTGCTCATCACCACCGAATTCGTTGAAGCCGTTAAAAACGACCAACCTTGGGCACTATCATTTCCCGTCACCGAAAAAGAAGTCGCGTTAGATAATCTGGACTTAACCGACAGCACACAAATCGTTTGGCGCGACTTGCCCGGCAAAGACGGCTACATCATTAATAGCGACGGCCTGATTGCCTGCCGCATCAGCAAAACCATGCCTGCCCGCCGTCTGTGGGACATCATCATGAGCTCCACTTACGACTACGCCGAACCCGGATTTATCCTGATCGACAAAGTCAACGAAATGAACAACAACTGGTTTTGCGAGAAAATTCGCGCTACCAACCCCTGCGGCGAACAACCCCTGCCCCCTTATGGCAGCTGCTTGTTAGGCTCAATCAATTTGACCAGATTCGTGAAAAAGCCCTTCACCCGCGATGCAAGTTTTGATTGGGATACTTACCGTAAAACCATCAATATCTTTACCCGCATGCTGGACAACGTCGTTGAAATCAACGGCCTGCCCCTGCCCCAACAACGCGACGAAATCACCTCCAAGCGTCGCCACGGCATGGGCTACTTAGGCTTAGGCTCAACCGTCACCATGCTGGGTATGAGATACGGCAATGACTCGTCATTACAATTTACTGAAGAAGTCACCAAAACTTTGGCCGTCGAAGGTTGGAAAACCGGCTTAACGCTCGCTAAAGAAAAAGGCGCGGCGCCGATTATGGACAAAATCTTCACCGTCACCGGCGAAATGCTGCACAAACGCCCGGAAATGCTTGCCGACGGTTATAAATTGGGCGATGAAATCACCGGCAAAATATTGCACGCCAAATACAGCCGCTACATGCAGCAACTGGCCAAAGAAGAACCTGAACTGATTGCCGAACTCGCTACGACCGGCTGCCGCTTTACTCATCACAGCTCGATTGCGCCCACCGGCACCATTTCTTTATCCTTAGCCAACAACGCCAGCAACGGTATTGAGCCCAGCTTTGCGCATCATTATTCACGTAACGTCATCCGTGCCGGCAAAAAGTCTAAAGAAAAAATCGATGTATTCTCCTTTGAATTGCTGGCTTATCGTTCGTTGGTCAATCCGCAAGCCATGCCTTACAGCGAAGATCCCAACCAAGCCCTGCCGGATTACTTTATTGCCGCCGACGATGTCACGCCTAAACAGCATGTCGACATCCAAGCCGCCGCGCAAAAGTGGATTGATTCCTCAATCTCCAAAACCGCCAACGTACCGACCGACTATCCGTATGAAGACTTTAAGTCCATCTACGAATACGCCTACGACAAAGGCTTAAAAGGCTGCACCACCTTCCGCTTTAACCCGGAAGTCTTCCAAGGTGTTTTAGTTAAAGAATCGGACTTGGAAAACACCACCTACCAATTCACTTTGGAAGATGGCCATGTCGTGGAATTTAAAGGCAACGAAGAAGTCGAATACGACGGCGAAATCCACAGTGCCGCCAACCTGTTTGATGCTTTAAAAGAAGGCTATTACGGTAAGTTTTAAACACTCCAAAGTCCCCTCTCCCAACGGGAGAGGGCTAGGGTGAGGGGCACATAAAACTATATTCCTTAGTTTTTATTCTCCTCACCCCGACCCTCTCCAGCAGGAGAGGGAGTGCAGCGCCCCGATGTTAATTACTTGATCGATAGTGGCGAAGCAACAACCGGGAAATTAACCAAATACGAGACACCAACATGACACACAAAATCGCAAAAAAAATCGTCAGCTACAAAGTCCTGACTAAAGAAAACATCGAAGCAGCCAAGCAGGCAGAGCAACCGTCTCTGCAAAGCATGAACGAAAAAGTTGAGCGCCCGGAAGTCTTGCTCGGCTCCACCTATAAAATCAAAACCCCGCAGTCCGAGCATGCGCTGTATATCACCATCAACGACATGGTACTCAACCTCGGCACCGCCCACGAAGAGCGCCGCCCTTACGAAATCTTCATCAACTCCAAAAACATGGAGCATTTTCAATGGGTACTGGCGCTGACCCGGCTAATCTCCGCGGTATTCCGCAAAGGCGGTGACGCCACTTTCTTGGTAGAAGAAATGAAAGCGGTATTCGACCCACACGGCGGCTACTTCAAAAAAGGTGGGATATTTATGCCCTCTCTGGTCGCCGAAATCGGCTACGCCATCGAATCACACATGAAACACATCGGCATGATCAAGCCCGAAGCCATGACAGACCATCAAAAGCAATTTCTCGACGAAAAACGCCGCGAATTTGAAGCCCAACATGGCGAATCAGAAGGCCAATCGTTTCCGGAAAAAGCCGTGCTTTGTAACAAATGCAGCACTAAAGCCATGGTGTTAATGGATGGGTGTATGACTTGTTTGAATTGTGGAGAGAGTAAGTGTGGTTAAGGGCCGAGTTGCGTTAACAACTCGGCACACGCACTAATAAGGATAACTTGCAAAAAAACGGAAAAATCATGCATCAAGAAGATAAAGAAATAGAAAGCTCAAAAAAAAGCCCCAAAAAAATTCCAAAAGGAAAAGAACCTGAAGAGAAAGAGTCGGAAGAAAAAATTTACGATCTATCAAAAATTGGCGATCAAATTGCCATGTTCAAGGACGAGTTATTGTCCGAAGAAGATATAAAATCCCAAATAGAAAAACATATAGAAAAAATACTCACCCCTTATAATTTAAAAAATGATTATCGAGTAATATTTCTCTATGACAAATATAATTCAATAAATGTCTACCACTCAAATAGAATTTATCGGGCAATATCTGATCTCAATAAACAGTCTAATATCCTTATGTTTATTGAAAGCGGAGGGGGACGAATAGAACCTGCTTATTTGATAAGTAAAACATGTAAACGATTAGCGAAAGAAAAATTTTCAGTATCTATTCCCAGAAGGGCAAAATCGGCTGCAACGTTGATTTCACTTGGAGCGACAGAAATTCACATGGGGCATCTCAGTGAATTAGGTCCAATCGACCCTCAGATTAATGGTTTTCCAGCTCTCGGCTTAGCAAATGCAGTTGAGAAAATTGCAGATATGACAGAGAGATTTCCTAAGGCTTCAGATATATTTGCTAAGTATTTAATAGACAAAGTTAATATACGCGATTTAGGATATTTCGAACGTATCAATGAGTCTGCAACACAATATGCGATACGATTATTAAATGGAAAAAAATTCACCGAAGGACAAACCTACGAAACATTGGCAACCCATTTTACTAATCACTATAAAGACCATGGTTTTGTAATTGATTCGGAGGAAGCAACTGATTTATTGGGCGATAATATAGTTAAAATAAATACTGCGGAATATAAAGCGGGAGATGAGATTTATGAATTCTTAGATTTTATTGACTTTTTGTTTGGCGTATTCAAAAAGAAAAATATACGTTATGTAGGTGGAATTATTAACGGAATAGATACTATTGACAAGGAAGAGTAGCAGTTGCATTGATTGGGTTACACGCTTTTCGCAACCCAACATTCACCAACGGAATTGCCAAAAAATGTTGAGCTGACTATCGCAATCCCAACGTGACTAACCCTCATCATTTATTTTCCATCATAAGCCGGGTAGGGTACGCACCGCGTACCTTTTGGGAGCCACGTAGGGTACGCACCGCGTACCTTTTGAGAGCTTAATTACCGGAACCCTCCGAAAATGGTACGCAATGCGTACCCTACAAATTTTGTCGTTGTTATGTTTTGGAGGTGGTTTTGTCTGATTATCGCCGCTGTTATGTACCGGGTGGGTCGTATTTTTTTACGGTGGTCACGGAACGACGGGCGGGGGTTTTGGCAAACGATTCGGCGCGGGACTGTTTGCGGAATGCAATTCGACATTGCCAACAACACTTGCCGTTTCGCGTTGATGCGCTGGTGATATTACCCGATCATATTCACGCCATCTGGACATTACCGACAAATGATTGCGATTATTCCAAACGTTGGGGCATCATCAAAAAACACTTTACTCAATCATGGCTGGCTTTGGGCGGTGCCGAACAATCGGTGACTGCTTCGCGTCTACGCTACCGGCGGCGCGGCATTTGGCAACGACGATTTTGGGAACACAGTTTGCGCGACGAACGCGATTATCAAAATCACCTTGATTATCTTCATTACAATCCTGTGAAACATGGCTTGGTCAAACATGTGGTTGATTGGCCCTATTCCTCCTTTCATCACTGGGTTGAACAAGGTGTTTATTCTGTCGATTGGGGAACGAGGATTCAAGACCACAATTTTTTTGATCACGTCCATAGTGTTGGGGAATAAGCTATGTAGGGTACGCACCGCGTACCTTTTGGGAGCTTAATTACCGAAACCCTCCAAAAATGGCACGCAATGCATACCCTACCGAAATTTTTCTGCTGTTATGTTGGGGAGCGGCGGGCGACAACCCAAAGAGTTCAATTGAGGTCAAATTTACTTATTTGCCGCCGCAACCTTTCTTGCTTTCCCTTATATCAGCTACGCTACAGCTGCCGAATCCTATTATCTGTGCATCTAATAACGCCATTTTTACCGCGTTTTTAGCTCGTTCCGTTTTTGCATTATCCTCGTCATCTTCAAGTGCAGAGCTGCTAGCCGCTTTAGTGGCGGCCGCGGCGGCATTGCTCACACCCGTTGGTACCGCTATCGTTGAGGCCGCTTGAGGAACCCCAAAGGTATTTCCGACTGCCTGGATATTGCTTGCGCCGATTACCGCCGCAGCCGCGATGGTAATGTCGTGACCGCCGATACCGGCCTCACCGGCATCAATCACTCCACGCGGCGCAACCAGCGTGACGTTACCGATATGATCTTTGTTATAACCGGATTGGGCACGTATGCCGCTGCCTGAAACCGTCGCAGGAAACTCCACCGTTAGATTACCGTTTGCGTCGATTCTGACTTTGGGCCGTTGCGTGGCAATCGCCGATTTGGCGCCGCGTCCCGCGTCAATATTGCCTTCCGAAGACCATATGGTGATGTCACCGGAATCCAAGGTAAATACCCGCGATTGATTCACCTGTAAATCGCCTTTCACCAGTATATTGATGTCGCCTTGGCGTTGCGCAACGATACCTAATTCCGCCTGGCTTTTTTGGCCGGTAAACGCAGACGCGAGACCGGCATTAATCATACCGCCCGGTGCAAGCAGATTGATGTTGCCGCCTTCCAGGGTTTGGATACGGCTGAAAAATAGTTTGATGTCACCACTGGGACTATTCGGGAACAATTTTGCGATGGCATCGTAACCGCGCTGGTAGGCAAGCTGTTGGGCTGTACCTTTTGACGTTGCCGCCGCTTTGGCAGCGCTACGGATTTCTTCAAACAATATTTCCAATGCTATCTGCAGACGGCCGGTAGTTGTTGGTTGCTGAGACAACGTAACCTGCTTGTTTTTGTAAACGCCATCTGCCAGGTAATATTGCAGAAAATCATTCAGCGGCCGGTCATCCTGACTCAGCCGGTTACCGGCCAATACCACAATATCCGCTCCGTCTTTCACCAGCGCCGAATTGAGCAATGGCCCGACAGTAGTAATGCCTTCCGAGCTACCTAAATCGATATTGCGCCCGGCCAAGACATTCAATAATCCAGGCCCGGCCAGCTGCACTCCGCCCGCCGAGCCTTGCACCGCGCCGGTGGTTGCATCCCGCTGTAATGGATAAATAATATCTCGGCCAATGCTAATACTGGTCACGTCTTCGGTGAGGATGTTCTGAATCTTCAAGCCCAGGTTCACCAAATCCAGACCTGCAGAGATTTCAGTGGCTTTGGCCGTGGCTATTAAAGCGTCGCCGATACCGATGATGCTGCCGTGACCGGAAATAATTTGATTACGCGAGGTATCGGTTTGATGCACCGGTTGAGCGGCATGCACAGTGGCGCTGTCACCACCATAAGGCGTGGTATACAGATATTTGGTGGCATCGCTAATCGTCGCCACCGGCTGCGCAGGCGACAGCAGTTGCTTAGGATCCACGTCCAGCTGGTTGACGGTCACGCCGTTGCTTGCATTGCCTATGCTGATGTCGCCTGCTGCTTTCAGGTCAAGACTGCTACCGGCGGCCGGATACAGCGCCATGGAATCGGCAATTTGTAAGCCACCGGTCAGCGCATAAGCTGTCAAGTTGCCGGGATAGAGTGACAGTAACGGAAAACTGGCGCTGGTTAAAATCGTCCTGCCTTTAGGAGAGGCCTGGTCGAAAATTTTGTATTGTTGTTGAATCAACGCGCTATCGTTGTTCAAACGAATATCACCCGCCAAGCTTTGCAGATTAATGCCGCTATTTTGCGAATAGGTGGTGAAGTAACTGGTTTTATCGAGAAACTTCGGTTCGGACAGTACAAAAGGGTTTAACACGCTACCCACCTCAATACCGCTACCAGCCTTGATGTTAAATTGCGCATCGCCCATCGCGAATATCGGCCCGGAACTAAACTGTGTGCCACCGGTAATCGCTCCTTTAGCGCTTAAATCGGCATGGCCCTTATCCACATAGAACACACCACCGGCGATGTCGCCGCCTGCCGTTACGTCAAGATTACCGCCTCCTTGCTGTTGCCGGACGTTTTCGGTAATTACGCCATTTTCGACCTTGCCTACCGGTTTGGCTGAGCTAGGCAGCATCACGGATAAATCTTGAATATCAGCTCCGGCATGAATGCTGACATTGCCGCCGCCCAATGCGCCGACGTTTTCACGGAAACCGAATTTTAGGTTTTGTATGTTGGCGTTGGTACTGTTTTGCACCACCAAGCCATCGAAGGCGATACCCCAAGCTGTGGCGCGATCCGCGCTGGTTATACCGTTACTGGGATTCCAGTTACCGGTGCGTTGCAACCAGTCGGACATAAATTGCGGAGTGCTTGCGCCAAAAATACTGCCACCGGCATTTAAGGTCACATCGCCACCATCGAAGGGATATTCGACAAAAAAACCGGCGGCGACCAAATTATTGCTGAAACTGCCGTAACGTTGGCTTTCTACGGCACGGCCAGCTGTGTAAACCGTAGATGTCCAGTCAGTTAGGACAATATCGCCTGCCGAAGCCATGTTGATATTGCCGGTGCCGGTCCGAACGCTGGTGTTACTGCCTATAGTCAGCGCCCCGGTATGTGTTGAAGCTTGGACATCGCTCAAGTTGGCGCTTTGTAAATCAGCACCCGCGACAATGTTGTAACTCCAGGATGAACCTGTTTGGAGCGTGAGTGTAGGCAGCCAGTTTGCGCTGGTACCAAGCAGCCCGGCAAGTTGGCTGGCATCGTACATGGCAAAACCGTCGCTGATAGTTTGGTTAATATTGACATCGGCCGCCGATCTCAAGCTGAGCAAGCCCGGCGTTTGGGCATCTCCGAAACGCCAGTTTTTACCTTGAATTGTCGGAAGTTCCAGGTCCCAGCCATTGTATTCGACCAGATTGCCCGCGATTTTGCTTGGATTATATTTCACGGCAGCTGAGCCGGAATTCGGAAAAATCCTCACAAACAATTGCCGGAACGTTGCGGAATCAGGATTACTGTCAAAGTAATAAGTACCGTCTGTGTTTAATAAGCTGCTACCGGCGGCCGTCAAATTTTTTACCACACCAGTTCCGTTGATTTGTTGCAAACTGCCGATCAAGCCAGCCACATCGTTCAATTGGGTTGTCCATATTTTGCTATCTTGCGACACCCAAGTATTACCGGTCAGGGATTCCGATAAATCCAGAGTCAAACTGCCCGTACTCTGAATATCCAATCCAGGCTGCAGGGCAAATCCGCCCAAACGAGCCTGAAAGCCGGCATTTTGACCAACTGCATCCATATAGCTTTGTGTATCGTTGCGCCATTGCTGGATTTGGGCGTTGCTCAGCGGTATATCTAAATAATGCGCCATAGCTTCCACTTTCATCGTGTTGGCGCCGTGTACCGTGTTGCCATCTATCGCCACGGCGGCATCGTTGTTGCCTAGTCGATTAACGATGACTTCTACCGAGCCGCCATGACCGCCGCCAGTGCCGGATACGTCGATGACCGCACCGCCTGCTATGGATACACCTTGCTGTCCATCGCCATCAGCATCGATTGAGGTTAATAATACGTTTCCGCCCTTATTTTCGCTGCCTTGCGATACTGCGTTAAGGTGGGAACCGCTGTGTATTTGTACTTTATCGCCAGCCGCCAGTTGTATCGAACCCGCCTGGTCGCCGCTGACATCTAGGCTGCCGAATATGTTTAACAGTCCGCTGTCGGCGGTCAATTTGATATTGTCAGCGTTGACATGATCATCCGCTGCAACTGTAAGATCACCTTGCCGTTGCCGGATCGAAATATCGCCTTCGAAGCCGGCGTTTTGTAGGAAACCGTTGAGCCCGGAAAAACTCGCATACGGTGCATTGCGCGCATCCAGGCTAAAACTGCCACCCGTTGCGCCCTGATAGGCATGAGCGCTAACGCTGCCATTCAAAATGACGTTGCCGTTGGTGGCGCTGAGCACTACATCACCGGCATCTCTGCCCAAACTGCTGCCGGAAACGTTAAGCGCTGCGCCTGATTGAATGTTCAAATCGCCCTGCCCGGCTGTCAGGCCGATGGCGCCGCCCCCGGAATAGAGATAGTTAGCCGCAAGATCGATGACTCGGCCCGATGTATCAATGCTGCCCGCTATGTTTAAATTCTGTGCGGCATCCAGTTTTACTACCCCGGAAGCCAGTTCAATACGCCCTTGATGGTCGATTTGGTTCGCGGTCACGCTAAGTCTTGCGCCCAGGGCAGTTGTTGTCTTGGGCGCAAGGCCGTCAGCGATGGTGGCCAAATTATGCTGCCCCAAATTTAGCCTGGTATCGGCTCCGGAAGCTGCAGTCCAGACCGGCGTCGTAATACGGACATTGCTAGCGGCGGTTATGGTACTGCTGCCGCTATTGAGCAATGAAGATTGCGCATCCAATTGCACTTGCCCGAATCCGGTCAATGCGTAGTTACCGGCACCGAGCGTGATGGTATCGGCTTTTAGATTGAGCAGGCCCTGACCGGAACCGTCTTGTCCGGCGGTCGCGCCGTGGGTATTTTGCAGCGTGATGTTGTTGGCGTTGATCGCGGCAATTTGACCGGCGTTGCCATAGCCGTAGATACCGGCGGCATCAATGGTCAAATCATGCAATTGCAGGTTCATTGCACTGGTCATGGCGACCGTACTGTAACTATTCAGTGTCAGGCTATCGGCATGCAATTGATTTAAAGACGATTCGGAAAGATTCAGGCCGTGCCCGGTGCCGACGCCGCCCAGCGTAATCAGGCTGGAGCTAAGCGTCAGCTCGCCTTTATCCATGACAATGTTGCCGTTAAAAAGAGTATCTTTACTAGCATCCAGCAATATCGACCCCGAACTAGCCAGCTGGGTATTTTCGTCGATATTCAAGGTGCCGGTTTGCCTGCTCAGCCCGGCAGCAACGCGTGATACGCTCGCTTGACCGGCATTGGAAACGCGTAGCAACGCACCATCGGTACTGCTGCCGGCGACATTGGTAATATCAAAAATGCTGTCCGACTTGCTTAGACTGCCTACGGCGCTGATGCCGGCACCGGATTCCAGGACAACGCTATCGGTCGCTGCGAGCAAAATTTCCGGTGCTTGTAAATGCGCATTAGCGGCAATGTCAACTGTTTGCGCGCTGACAGTCAGTTGAGTGCGACTGTTACCTCGAGTTCTCTTACCACCGAGCAAAATACTATCCACGCCGAGATTGTTCAATTCATCAGCTAGCAACACCACGCCACCAGCGATTGCCGTACTGTCACCGCGCTGTCTGACGACCGACAATTGGTTGGCGCTAATATCCAGCATACCGCCTAAGCCACCCATTGCTGCAGTGGCGCTAATCTTCGCAGCCAGCTCCAATCGTTGCCCAGCCAACAAACTCAGATTACCGGCATCTTGCGGCAACGCACCTTTGGCTTGAAAAAACCGGCTGGCGGTCGTTTCCTGATACTCCGAACGAGTACGGGTAACATTGCCGGATTCGACAACAAAGCCGGACCAACGGCTATCGGCGACATTAGTTCCGGCTGAATAACGGTAACCTGCAACTATGTTTGCGCCATCTACTCGTCTTGCGCTGGTACCGGCCGCCATATCAGTGCTGCCGGATTGCGGTGTAACCAGGTAAGCGCCGGGCAATAGCGCATAGTGGGCGGGCAGCAGCACATAGTTACCGGCGGGCAGACCTGAATTGGCGCTTAAATATATGCTGTCACCAAGTATCAGTCCCGAGCCGGAAAACTCCAATGGATCATAGGGCGCATAACCCGCTTGCAGACTGGGCAGGATCGCGTAATTTTGCTGATAACCGGCAGAGCCTGCATCAAGGTAATCAATGCTGCCGCCCGGACCGGCAATAAATTCGAACGCAGATAAGTTACCGCCACCGTTCAGGTTTATCTGCGCACCGCTCGCCAAGTCAATATCAGGAGAGGACAAGCTAATGGCTTTTTGCGGTGTGCCGTTTTGGATATTGCTGTACAGCCCGAGCGGGTAAATCCAGTCCAATCCACCTTGAGTGCGGCCGAACGGAATCAAGGTACCACTATCGTCACTGACCGATGTTAGGCTGCCTGCTGCCAGCGTTAACGATTTGTCGGCAGTGAGATTAATCTCGCCAAACGGCGCCAGTAAATTACCTGCGCTAACGATTTTCGGTGCGCTGATATTGAGTTGACCGGCGGCCGACAATGGCGTTGCGAATTTACCGTGTGCAGGCAGGATATTGATCAGGCCGTCGGGGCTTAACGCTGCGTCCACCGTGAGGCTAAATTTACTCAGCGTAGTCGGATAAATTTCCCTGGCACCCAGAGTTAACTCTCCGGTAAGCGTCAAACTGCCGACCAGGTCCTTTTCGCTATTCGGATTCACGCCGATCAAACGAATGTCGCCGCTACTGTTTAATTGGCTTTTAGCAAAACCGCTGATTTCGCTGGAGCCTCGTAAATCAATGTTATTGGCGGTAACGCTGAAAACAGCATCTTTACCTTGATTATTCGCCAATGATGGATCACTCAAGTTACCATGCGCAGCCCGATTCCAGCTTGAACCTAGGCTAAAGGTATTGGTTGTCAACAGCACTTGCCCGCTGCCATCGCTGCCGTTCCAAGCATGGCTTATCAGCGGCGCATCCAGTTCCAGGCTTTGCTTCAGCGACAAGTTAACGTCGCCGTCGAAACGGATTTCGCCGCGTTCAGGTACTGCCGGTGACGCCGAGTATTGCGCCGGTTCCACTACTGAACTGGCCAGTTTCAAGCGATCAAAGCCTGCCTGACTGATTTGTGCAGCTGAAATATAGGCTTGACCATTAACTGACGTTGGTATGTTGCCATTGTTGATTTGAGCAGAATCCGGCCAAGCAGATGGCTCGGCGCTGACATGAATAACCCTGTCAGTAGTGGTAAATATCACACCATCAGGTTCGCCGCGATGCTGTGCGTTTAACTCCAGGTTCAAACTGCCACCGGCTGCCGACCAACCGTTACCGGCCGCCGTCTGGCCTTGACCCGCTTTAGCCAAAAATTGGCCTTGCAGCAGCATGCCTTCAGCGGCAGTTAAATTGACCGTTCCGGCATTGGAGGCGATATTTTGTCGGGTACGCCCGCGGCTGTTAACAATATCCAGTCCGGCATGGGTACCTGATACATCAATGCTGCTACCTTTATCCATCACGATATAGCCGCGATCCGCACTCAGGCTGACAGTGCCGCCTGCTTTCACATCACCCAGTGTCAAACCTGCGGTATTAGGCGTCCACACGGTTGTACCCGCCGCATTTAAATGCGCATTTGCTCCCAGAAAGATGGCTTGATTCGGGTTGTAGCCCTTGTCTATCGATGACGGCGGCAGCCCCAGAGTCAGGCTAATTGCTCCGGCGGGAGTGTTCAACGTGCCATTGATGCGGATATTGGCATCGGAAGTGAATGTTATCGTAGCGTTGGGATCGGTTGTAATTGCGGCGTTGTGGCCGATATTAATGCGGCGTTGGGGATCGTAACCACCGGCAATCGCCGCATTATGAGCCAGCGTTAGACTTAAATTGACCGGCTTTCGCTCATAATCCGGTAACAAAGCCCGATGCACCAAGCCGCTCAAATTTGAGCCGCTGCTTGCTGACATTGCGGCGGAATTTAGCTGCCAATTGCGTTGTTGCAAATGTATTTGCGTGCCGGCAGCAATATCCAGATTACCTGCGTTGGCCGTCAACGCATAACTGCTGAAACCTCCCGATTCCAACAAAGTAGCCGGCAAAAACAAACTTGTCGTGTCTGCGCCACCCACAACCGGGTTGGCTACTTCAATATCGTTGGCGGTAATACTTAAAGCGCCGCCCCTTTCCAGCGCATAAGACGATAACTCTGCGCCAAGCATTAAACTACTTGGCTGCAAGCCGACAGTCGCCAGACTGATATTACCGCCCTTGCCTGCCGTCAGCGTGTGATTGCTTTGCAACCAGGCGCCGCCGTTTGCGGTCAATTTGGAGCCCTTCTCCATCACTAAATCGCCTTGTGCTTGAAGACTGATAGCACCGCCGTCTAACGGCAACGACTTAAGCGTTTGCGATTTGCGAATATCATTCGGATCATTAATCCAAACACCGCTGGTATCAATAACGCTGTCGGCCGCCAGATGTAACTGGCCGGATGTCTGATTGTAGATATTGGTTTTGAGTTGCATGCTGCCGGAAGGCGCGGTAATGCCGCCTTGCAGGTCGATCTCACCGGCTTGTAGTGTTAACTGTCCGGCATTAGGCAGCTTAAGAGTGGTATTTTTTGCAATGGTCAGCTTGCCGCCGGTATTCAGGTTAAGACGATTAAGGCCGTTGCCGAATAAGGCATTACTCAAATACATCGGTGCGGAAATACTCTCTTCCAAACCCAGCGATGTATAAGTCTGGTTATTTTGAAACAACACATCTTGTTGGTTTTGATTCGACCACGCGGTGTCTACGTTTAATGCGCCGCCTTTGGCCCAATCTCCGATAGCGCGTTGATACTGACCATTAATGGTGCCGCCGTTGATGTTTCCGTCCAGCACCAGACCACGGGTTTTTATATCAACTGTACCGGCATCCTTGCCTTGATAGTAGCCAGGCTGATAGTAGCGTTGGATTAGGATTTTCTGATAAGTACGGTTGGGATCGGCTTTGGCAATATCGTAGACACTGCCATTGGCAATCAACTTGGTAGTATCAACAAAACCGCCGACATAATGCAGCGAACCGCCTGAAACATCGATGTCGGCACCTTGCTGAACAATGATATCGCCTTCGGAATGCAGGTTGACCTTTCCGGCTGCGGTATTACGTTCTTCAACAGAATGCCGGATTTTTTCGACGGCTCCGGAAATATCCGCCAATGGCGTGCCTTTACGAATATCAACCTTGACGGTTTTACCATGCAATATGCCGTTTTTCTGTATTGGCGCATCACGCAACTCGTTGTTGCGAAGCTCTACATCAACCACGTTGCTGGACATTGCCAGTTCGACATTTTTAAGGCCAGACACATCGATGCTGCTGCCTTTTTCCAGCACGATACGGCTGCTATTGTCAGCCGTTGTCGAGCTTATGACTAACGACGGATCTTCACTCGCGGTTAGCTCAACATCTCCGCCATGCGCGATGATTTTCGAGCCGGTTTTCATCTGAATGCGCCCGGCTTCCAGCTTGATATTGGACTTGGGCTGCGGCTGTCCGTTCACTGCCGTCCCGCCGCCAGCATCAAGTGTTACCGAAGTCGCACTGCCGGATGCCATGGTAACCGTGGCTTGAGTGCCTAAGCCATCGCCCGCTGCAGTGGCGCGCACGGTAGTGGTCGGCTGCAAAGCATAGCTCTGGTCAGCTTGGGATTTCACCAGCTTGGCGCCTTCCCTGGCCAACAGCCTGACACTGCCGTTCAAGGCCACCGAGGTACTGGCTGAAACGATGCCTTGTTGGGACACGGCAAATCCCATCATTGTGGTATTGCCGCGCTCGGTCAGAATTTTGCCGACATTCTTTACATCGCCGCCGGTTTGCACTTCCACCAGCAGGCCGCGCAAATCTGCGGAATCTGTTTCTTGCAGATACACTTTATCGGTAGCGGCCGCCAAAATAACCTGCCCATCGGGCGCAGTAATCGTGCCGTCATTTTCCACTTCTGGCGCCGCCAGAATCACCCGACCACTGTTGGCCGCAGAGATATTGGCGCCTTTTTCAACAAGAATTCTGATTTTTTCACGGTTGCCGTTGCCGGTATCCCGATAAACGGTACCGTCTCCTGACAATGCCGCTACCGGGTCATGGTTAGGACTGCTATCGACTACTTTACTGATGCCTTGCTGAAAAACAGCATCACTGATCTTAAGATTGGTTGCCACCAAACTGTTGGCATTAACCGATGAATCTTTGCCAAAAACAAAACCGTTGGCATTGACCAGATAGACCTGGCCGTTAGCACTAAGCTTGCCGAAAATGCGGCTGGCATCAACCTGGTGAATATTGTTTAGAGCCACGGACGAACTGCCTGGCTGCACAAACTGCACACTTTTACCCGCCGCAATATTAAAGCTCTTCCAATCCAGAACCGCCTTATCGGTAGTCTGATTAACAGTCAGCTTCTGGCCGTCAGCGCTAATACTGCCCACGGCGTGGCCGACATCGATACCCGGATGCAACGCAGAACTGGTCAGTTGATTACTTGCCGCTGGGTTTCCCGGCACGGCATTGATCGACACCGGCAATCCTGCCTCTTCGGCACGGGCATCGGACGTATTTGCGATGACGAAAATACCGCCTGCCAAAATACGGCTTATGCAGTATTGCAGGGATTTTTCCTTACTAGCGACTGTAGTGTTCTGATTTTTCATCATGGCTTAGGCGCGATTTTTAGTCGCTTACATAGTTAACCAGATATATGGAGAACGCAAGCGTTGTTACCTTTAAACCATAACGTACCTTAAACACCTTTCATAAAAATATCTAAAAATCATTATGTTACATACCAATCTCACTATAGTTTCCCGACAAGAAACAATATGTTTTGCGGAAAATGTTTGACTAAACACACTTTGCAGACTTACTGTTATTACCGGCTGGTAATAACGGTTTTATAAAAATCAGCCCTGGTCAGAGCTAGTTGTAAATTCTCCTGAAAAAGCAAAGGGATTGTGAGTGCGGGGTTTACAGCTTTAATTTTTTTTGCAGTACATGGGGAACATGTTCCCTAAATGAATCAAATGGGGCGATTTATGAAGCTGATTAAACAACACAAACTGGCGGTTGCAATATGTCTCGCATGCGGCGTTAACAGTGCGCAAGCCGCGATCAATAATGGCGGTCCAACGGTTCAACCCTTGGGTAGCGGTACCAGTGGTGAAATGTTCTTGAGCGTCTTTGACTCGGGAATATCAACATCTTTTGCTATAGATCTTGGTACCACAGTGGAAGATTTTTTATCTAGCGCTGAGGCCTCACGTAGTTGGGACCTGGGATCGAGTTTCACAAGTTTTGCAGCGCTGTCCAACGATCCTTTAATCTTTAATGTGGCGGGCAATAACACCTACCCAGGATTAAAAGCTACCAACAATTCCGTCAACTTCGGCGACTTGGTCAGTCGGAGAACTGGGCAAACCTATGTCGGCGGAAATCAAAATGTCCTCCAGCTTTCTCAAAGTTTTGGCGTAAAAGTGAGTGCCAGAGCGATTAATATCAACACAGGTACCGATAGTAATCAGACCGATTTTGCGGCGAATAACAGCATAACTACCTCCAACACTAACAACCAATCCTACTGGACCAAAGAGTGGGGATCTAACATGGGACTTACCGGATATACCGCTAGCGCAACTGTTAGAAACGGTGAAGTTACACCCCTCGAAGCGACTGCCGGCGTCACGCTCGATTTGGCTTGGTTCCATGCATCTGCCGGCAGCGCGGCAACCTCCAAAGCTCTCTACGACGTGCTGAATGGCTATCTAACGCTAGATGTTCCGGCTTCAACGTTGACTTGGCACTCCAACGTTGCCGAGGTTCCACTTCCTGCGACAGTCTGGCTATTTTTGGGCGGTTTGATGTCTATTCTGAAATTTAAAAGACGCAGTGAAATTCTTACACCAGCTTAATCGCTTTCACTCTATAAATTAGGAAAATCAATATGTCTACCTCATTCACTTTTCGGCTGCTCACGGTCGGTTTATTTACGGCAATGGCGGGTAACGTCTGGGCGCTAACGCCGGCGGATGGTGCCCCTGAGCTAAGCCTTTATATTCCCGGCTCGCAAGCTAACGATCCGGCTTTCGGTTTTTTGGTTAATAACGCTACTGTTGCTAACGCGCTTTGCTTGGATAATGCCAACCCCACGGCCACATCAACAACTACTCATATTTACTTCCACACTGCCGGCGCAGCATCCGCAGCGGTCAATGACAATTATTCAGCTGTTTATTGCTATACCGACACAACTAAGATTCCTGGGTTGACGGGCGGAATTGGAGCAACTCACAAAACACGGTTATGGATATCCAGACGCCGTTTGGGTGCGTCTTTTGTCGGCTTGGATGCGGCGGCTAACGGCACATTGTTGACTTATTTAAAAGATCCCACCACAGCCGTTTGCTCGGTTAATAACGGTTCCTATTCATCAGGCGGCGCTACCTATCAATGGAATTATTCCTGCACCACAGTAACAGCAGGCATTGCCGCTACTGCTGCAACATCTGACGTTACGCCCGATGTGTTTCATGGCAGCGATAATGTGACCCCCGGAAAATCGGATATCGATGCCTCGGTCTTGGATAATAAATTTGCCATTGCGGGTCATATTGTCGGTATCCCGGTTACCTTAAAATTACGTAATGCTCTTCAATACGCAGGCATTACAAGCGGTTCGTTGCCAAATAGTTGTACAGTTGGTCTTGAAACAGCCGCCTGCCAACCGAGTTTGAGCAAGGAGCAATTGGTCAGTTTGTTTACCGGCAGCGTTTATGATTGGAGCAGTTTTTACGTTAAAGTAGGCGGAGTCAATAAGAGCTTGCCTGATGTAGTTGCCGATGGTGTGGCGGCAAATGTGACAGGTTTAGCCAACCCGCTAGACACCGCTGTGCATCTATGCCGCCGCGAAAACGGCGCAGGCCAGCAGGTCGCCGTGCTTGCCAATATTTTGCAATACCCTTGTTTAGGCGAGTCCGCCCCCAGTATTGCTCAGCCTGGTCTAGTACTGACCGATGTGCAATATGCCACCAGTTTAGGCGCCGTAGATAAGTGCTTGAGTGACTATAACGATGGCACAAATGGCTGGTTTGGAACCACCAATCCGTCGCCTTATCAAAATCCTCCGGCTACAAACGTGCCGCATGGCAACCAATGGGCACTGAGTATTCAGACAACCGAGCGTAACGCTAATGCAACGACAGGTGGCAGTGCTAAATACCGGTTCATCAAAATCAACGGTGCCTCACCGACCGGCGAGCAAGTTTTTCTGGGCCATTATCCGCTAGTTGGTGAATATGGAATTTCCTGGAAAACCAGCAGTAATGCGAATGTAAATGCTGCATTGAATGCGCTAGTGGCTTATAGCAGTTTGCCATCAACAGTTGCCGGCCGTAACGGCACACTCAGTAATCACAGCTGGGGGCAAGCCGGTTATATAGCATTGAGCGCCAACGGTCATACACCGTCTGAAACTTGGCTGGCCAGTAATCCGGTAAGTCCATTCGCCCGCCAGACCTCCGGAGCGCCTGATGCCTGTGCTATTCCGACAGTGAATCCAAACTACGGAACCGTAGAGCTGCGTTAAAAATCAAATATCGACGGCTCTTCCAAAACCAGGTTACCGCAACGATAGCCTGAATTTTCAAATCGATTTCAACAAAACTTGAACGGCACATGGATGTGCGCCCCCACCGCCAATACGCATAGCTTAACAACGTCGCAATCGGCGGCTTTTCATTCAAACAAGAGAAAAAACATTATGCCCATTAATAAATATTCCATGCGCCATTCACTTGCTTTCGGTTCGGTTCTGCTCTCATTATTGATTGCCAATCCTCTACATGCCGCAACAGCATCAAGCCAATTCAGTCTTAGCGGTTATTTGAATTCAGCCAGCCCAAGTAGTTTCGATCTGGCAGCTCTACAAAGCTATGCCACTGCTAATACCGCTGCGGTTAAATCGGTTTCCGTCAACAACAATTCAGGCGGCACCGATGTTTACACCGGCATTTCGTTAAGCAGTTTTTTGGGCAGCTATCTTAAAACCGACCCAACCGTGCCGAAGAATGACATTCTGCGTGACTACGTAGTTGCCACGGGTACTGACGGTTATCGCTCGGTGTTTTCATTAGGTGAACTCAACAGTAGTTTCGGCAACCAAAACGACATTATTGCTTACCAGCTGAACGGCGCCGATCTGACCGGCAGCGGCTTTGCCCGTATTGTTGCGCCCGGTGATGTAAAAGCCGGACGTTGGGTTTCCAATCTTGCCAGCTTGGAAATCGGCCATGTTGATTACACACCGGCGGCCGGTGGCATTTCCAGCCAGTTTACTGTTGACGGCGCGGTCACTAATCTCACGACTTATAACGCCAGCAACCTGCCGGGATCACTGCCCACGCAAACTGTAACCGTTAATACACCTCCCCTTTTCGGCGCATCTTTTACCGGCGTATCGCTCTGGGCCTTGCTCAATCAGGCCGGCATTATCACTGACTCAACCATCAAAAATGACATTCTGGGCAAATATGTAATTGCTGCCGGCAGCGACGGCTATCAATCGGTATTTTCTTTGGGAGAACTCAATCCCAACTTCGGTAATCAAGCCGATTTGGTTGCTTTTGCCGATGGCAACGGTGCGTCGCTAGGTAGTAAAGGCTTTGCGGAGATTGTTGTACCGGGAGATGTTGCCAAAGCAGGCCGTTATGTATCGAACCTAACCAGTTTAACCGTTGTTAATGCAGCCCCTGTGCCATTGCCGGCCAATGCTCTATTGATGATTAGCGGTTTGTTGACATTTAGTTTCAGCAGTTTTCGTAGACGGTTGAATGTCGAGACCTGTTGAGTTGATTTTCGAAAAAGTGGCTGACCATTCCACAGACGCACTGCTGATTAGGTGGTCCATGAATGGTTCGATGCACAGTCACCATCATCCATAACTGTCTTGCAAAATTCCAGGAAAACAATGACGCTAAAATCACTCAAATGGGGCTTATGCCTGCTGATGCTACCTACCCTTTGCTTGGCCTGGTGGAACGACGACTGGAACTCGCGTCGCCAAGTCACCATTGATGCAGCGGCCACCGGTGCGGACATCCAGGAAACCCTCAGTGATGTGCCGGTGTTGGTGCGTTTGCATGCCGGTAATTTCGGTTACTTTGCCGAGTTGGCCGAGAATGGCCGCGATCTGCGTTTTTTAAAAGACGATGACACGCCGCTGCATTATCAAGTTGAGCTGCTGGATTCTTTAAGTGAAATTGGCCTAATTTGGGTGCGCTTACCGCAAGTGCGTGGCGGCGTCAGTAGTGATGATTTCTGGCTGTATTACGGCAATGGCAATGCCCCGGACGGCTCTGACAGCAAGACGCTGTACGACACCCCGCAAAGTGTGGTGTATCACTTCAAAGACGGCGAAGCTTTGCCGCAAGATGCCACCGCCTATTTGACGCATGCGGCCGATTCCAAAGCCCAAATCGAAGCCGCCGGCTGGATTGGTGCTGCGGCAAAATTTACCGGTGCCGGACCCATTACCATCAATGCCGCCCCGCAATTGGCCATTGCTGCCGATAAAGGCTGGACCTTTTCGACCTGGGTTAAATTTGATCAACCACAAACGGCGGCGAAATTACTCGATGCCAAAGACGGTGCCAATGGCCTAGCCCTGGATGTACAAGGCACGGCGTTAGTGGCGCGTTGGACCGGTGCGAGCGGCGCTGCAGACATTGCCCCGGTTAACCTGACGCCGGGCAAATGGCAGCACATCGTGCTGGTGGCCAAGGCCGATACATTGGAACTGTTTGTCGACGGCCTGCCCGCGGGTAATAAAGCCATTACGCTGAGCGCGCTTAATCCGAGCATTGTGATCGGTAGTGCCTTTAACGGTTTGCTCGATGAAGTACAAATTGCCGCCACTGCCCGCAGTGCCGACTGGATCAAACTGAGCTTTCGCAGCCAAAGCCCGGATTTTACCGTGCTGGGGTTTGGTCAGGACGAGTCCAACAGCAGCGGTGATACCGGGCACTTTATGGTGATTGTGCAAAACGTCACCATTGATGGCTGGGTAGTGATTGGCCTGACGCTGATCATGCTGGTGGTCGCGGTGATCGTGATGGTGACGAAAACGCTGGTCATTAACCGCACAACCAAAGACAACCGCCTGTTTTTGGAAAAATATCGCCAACTCGATCCACGCAAACTGGGTGATCTTGATCAGGACGAAAGCGATGAAGAGCATGAACTGGCCGAGTCGGATTTACTGACCGCGCTGGTCGGCAAACATGATCATTTTCAAAGCTCGACGCTCTATCATTTGTATCACTTGGCGATCCATGAGCTGAACCAGCTGCAGGGGGATCTTAATCAATCGGTGTCTCCTGAAGCCTGGAATTATCTGCACGTTAAATTAGATTCGCAAATCGTCAGCGAAAGCCAACGCCTCAATAAAAACATGGTGTTGCTGACCATCGCCATTGCCGGCGGCCCCTTCTTGGGACTGCTCGGTACGGTAGTCGGGGTAATGATTACCTTCGCTGCCATTGCCGCCTCCGGCGACGTCAACATCAACTCGATTGCGCCCGGCATAGCCGCGGCCTTGTTGGCCACTGTTGCCGGTCTGGCCGTGGCGATCCCGGCGTTGTTTGCCTACAACTACTTGTTAACCCAAATCAAAGACATTACCGCCAGCATGCGGATCTTTGCCGATGAGTTTTTGGCGGTGTTATCCATGCGCGCCGCACAGCAGCAACAAGAGGCTAAATAATGAAAGTCGAAGAAGAAGGCAAAGTCTATGACGACATCAATATCACGCCGATGCTGGATGTCGCCTATGTATTGCTGTTGATTTTTATCATCATGACCACAGCCACCGTGCAGGGCATTACCGTCAACCTGCCTAAAGCCAGCAGTACGCCGTCGTTATCCAAGCCCAAAACCAAAGCCATTTCAATTACACCCGACGGCACTATTTATTTAGATACTTATCCGGTGTCCATTCAGGAATTAGAGACGCGGCTGGCGCAATTTAAAGCGGCCGTGCCGGATCTACCGGTGGTGGTTAAAGCCGATGCCAGTGTGCAATATCAAAAAGTCATCGAAGTACTGGATGTGGTGACCCGGCTGGAAATCAGCCAGCTGGGGCTGGTGACGCAGAAATTGGTCAAATAGCGTTCAAGTAGTTAAGCAATGAAAAAAAATTACGCATGGCTGCGCCGCCTGCCGGTGTTGCTGGGGATAGCCTTTAGTCTGTTGATCGTGCTGGGGGTGTGGTTTTTGAAAGATAACTTTCACAAACCGCCGCAAACCAAAAAGGTCGTGCAGCAAATCACCATGATCCAGCCGCCGCCACCGCCGCCACCGCCGCCGGAGGTAAAGGAAGAAAAAATCGAAGAGCCGATCCCGGACAAAGAACCGGAACCGGCCCCTGAAGAAGCCAACGAGCCGCCCGCCGCAGAACTAGGCTTAGATGCCAACGGCACCGCCGGTAGCGATGGCTTTGGCTTGGCGGCCCGCAAAGGTGGTCGGTCGATATTAGGCGGCACGCCCGGCAGCAGCATTCTTTGGTATGGCGGACAAATCAAGCGGCAGGTCGAAGATAACTTGCAGAACCTGCTTAACGATACCGCGGCAATGAAAAATGGCTACAGCGTGATCGTCAATGTCTGGGTCGGCCCGGATGGGCGTATCACCCGCGGCGAGCTGGCCTCCGGCAGCGGTAAAGCCGATGTCGATCAGGCGATCCGCGCGGCGTTACCGAAACTGCGCGCCAGTATCGGCAAAGCACCGCCGGACAACATGCCGCAGCCGGTGAAGATAAGGCTGACCTCGCGGGTTTAGGCTTCGGCTCAGCCAAGGATAGTTATTCAGCGAGCTCGTATTAGCGTTGGGCGGGCAAGCCTCATCATACGCTGAGACTTGCCGAAAATAGCAGTAGTAACCCCGGTGGGAGCGACGCCTACGTCGCGATTTGCAGCGACTAGTCGCGACGTAGGCGCCGCTCCCACCAGTCACTTTCTCAGCAATCAACGGATGCTGAATAGAAATAGCCAACGAAACAAAACGATGGCTTTACAAATATAACAACGACCACCACTAAAAAATAACAACCCATGAAGACCGCAAGCAAAACTTTGTTAGTGCTATTGGCAAGCTCGATGACTGCCAACGCCTTTGCCGATAAACCCGAAGAAATGGTCCAGGTTAAAAAATCGACCTTGGTTAATTTGGTCGACTTACTGGTGCAGCGCGGCGTCATCAATAAAGACGAAGGTAAAGGCTTAGTGAGCGCCGCGGAACAAGAGGCATTGGAGGCTAAACAGGTTGCCAGTCAAACAGTCGCGCCAATTGCAGAAGAAGCTGCACCGCTGGCCGCCGACGCTGGTACGGCAACGGCCCCAGGCAAAAGCGGCAGCAAACCCAAGCATGTCAGTTATGTACCCGAGTTCGTGAAAAAAGAAATCCGCGATCAAGTGCGGGCTGAACTCAAAGATGAAGTGATCGCGGGCGTCAAGCAAGATGCTAAATCCGAAGGCTGGGGCATACCCGCCGCGTTGCCCGAGTGGATAGCGGCGATTAATCCCAGTTTTGACATGCGCATTCGTTTTTCTGATGATTTTTATGGCGATGAGAATGAAGGTGGCGTTGATAATGCCGGGTATGACGCAAATGGTAACTTTATAGGCCCATTTAACTGGCTTTCAATTAACAAAGCAGCCAATACCCCGCAGAAAGGACGCCAAAATCAATTAAAGCTTAATCCTAACGACACCATTATAAATAACCAAAAAGACCGGCTGCGGATACGGGAACGTTTTCGCTTAGGCTTTGAAGCTAAAATCGCCGACGGCTTGAAAGCCGGGGTGCGCTTTGCCACCAGTAACATCAAAAACCCGGTGTCCAACGATCAAACCTTGGGTAATACCGGGCAGTCCTACGACTTTGCCATCGACCGCGCTTATCTGCAATATGACTATCTCGACGACAAAAACACTAACTGGTTTAGCGTCTATGCCGGTCGCATTATTAATCCGTTTGTCTCCACCGATGTGGTGTTCGATCCTGACTTAAGCTTTGAAGGAGTCGCGGGGAGTGTTCGCTTACCTTTTAACCGCGGTAGCGATAAGTTAAACGGCTATAAAGCGCCCAATCCGACTGCGCGTTTTGGTATCAATCAGGGCCAGCAAACACCTGATAGTGTGTTCTTAACTTTGGGCGTATTTCCGATTCAGGATATTGATGTTTCGGTGAATGATAAATGGTTGTACGGCGGCCAGCTTGGCGCCGATTGGCTGGTGTTCAATGCTTCGCGCTTTAACATCGCGGCGTCATATTATGAATTTAAAAATATCAATGCTCGTAAGAATGTTACTGGGCACGAAAACGATTGGACGGCGCCGCAGTTCGTGCAAAAAGGTAATTCCATGGTCGCTATTACCGATCAGACTACCGGCACGTTCACTAATGAATACTGCGATGAAGTCGAACAAGGCTGTTTGTTCGGCCTGGCCTCCGAATTCAAAATCTTCAATGCTACGGCGATATTCGACTATGTCGGCTTTGCGCCCGCGCATGTGCTGGTTACTGCCGATTATGCGAAAAACTTAGGTTTTAATCGCCAGCGCATTCTGAATGAATTTGACCCGTTAAATGCAAGTACGGATTTGCAGGAGCGCACCAACGCCTATCAAGCCCGCGTCGATGTCGGACATCCTGAAATCAAACGCTGGGGCGATTGGAGTGTCAATCTGGCTTACCGTTATGTGCAGCGCGATGCAGTCTTGGATGCCTTCACCGATTCGATCTTCCATCAAGGCGGTACCGATGCCAAAGGCTGGGTATTGGGTGCTCAGTATGGGCTGGTTAAGAACACTTGGTTGAATTTACGCTGGCTCAGCACCGATGCCATCGACGGACCGAAGTACAGCGTCGATACCTTAAACGTCGACCTGAACGCACGTTTTTAATGGGGCAGCGTATGCACAACATTAAAAAAATATTGCTGGTTAGTTTGCTGGTTCCGGGTTGGCTGGGTGGTGTGGAGTCGGCTGTTGCTGCACCGAAAACTAATGACGGCAACGCCGCGGTGATCAAAGCGCAAGGAATGATCCGGCAGTTGACGCAAGAAAAAGCCGCCTTAGAAGCGGAAAAAGCCACCTTGCTGACTGAAAAATCTTCTCAGGATGCCAAATTGAGCAGTCTTGAAAGCGCCGTTAAGCAATTGCAGCCCTTGCAAGGCGAAGTCGAGCGTTACAAATCAGGGCTGGAGTCCGTCCGAAATACCTTGGAAGGCCAGCTCAATCAAGAGCGGCAAGCCCGCCAAGCGCTAGTGCAAAAGCACAATGACGTGGTTGCCAAAGCCAAGGATATTTACGCCGATAATGCCTTACTGGTGCAGGCCGTGAAAGAACGTGAACAATGGATAGAACAATGCAGCAGCCGCAATAAAGAATTACACACGGTCTATCTGGATGTGTTGACTAAGTACAAAGATAAAAGTGTCTGGCAAGAGCTGGCGGAACTTGAGCCGATAACAGGGATCGGCAAAGTGGCGACGGATAACTTAGTTGAGGATTATCAGTACAGATTGAATCAACTCAAAATTACCCCGTTCCAAGCGCAGGCTGAGCCCACTGACGCCGGGCAAGAAGCGGCGCCCGTTGCCGATAGTCAGGAGCCGCTAAAATGAACGGCCACTATTTAATTGCCGCCGGTTTGTTGTTGGCAAGCGCGATGGCTGTTGCTGCGGATGCGGACAATCAATCTACACCGCCAACGAATGAAGTAGCTGCTACTGCTGCTGCGACTCCGGCAGAAGACAAGCCGCTGTTCAACATTTTCGACTTTCAAATTGACGGCAACACCGTGTTGGATGATGAGTCGTTAGAACGGGCGGTGTATCCATTTCTGGGGCCGGATAAAACCGTGGATGATGTCGAAAAAGCCCGGGCGTCATTAGAAGAAGCGTATCGCAACAAAGGCTATCCGACCGTGGTGGTGTCTATCCCCGAACAAGATGTCAACGCCGACCAGGTGCGCTTAGCGGTGTTGGAAGGCTCGATTGAAACCTTGCGGGTGACTGGGTCACGGTATTACGAGTTAGGTAAAATTCGTGAAGGTGTGCCGGCGCTGGCGGCAGGCCAGGTGCCGCACATGCCGACGGTACAACAGCAAGTCAGCACCTTAGCGCAACAGTCCGCCGATCGTAATGTCACGCCGGTGTTACGGGCCGGCTCGACGCCAGGCAAAATGGAAGTGGAATTAAAGGTAAAGGACGAGTTGCCCTTGCATGGCAGCGTGGAGATGAACAGCCGTAATTCTGATTTAACCACCCGTACCCGACTGATCGGCTCGATTCGGTATGACAACTTGTGGCAAAAATTCCATAGCGCCTCGCTGCAATATCAGGTTTCGCCGGAAAACAGCAATGAAGTCGAAGTCTGGTCAGGCACTTACGTCTTACCGACCGGCTGGGCAGATACCAAGCTGGCTTTGTATGGTATCGGCATTAGCTCCAACACCGAGTTGGGGGTGAGTGTCGGCGGTATGTCGGTGGTGGGGGCCGGGTCGATTTATGGCGCACGTTTGGTTAAACCCTTGTCCGGGTCTGATAATTTTATGCACAGCATTACCGCCGGCTTTGATTACAAAAGCTTTGATCAAGGCGTCAATCAAGCCGGTCAAGGCTCTTCTTCGCCCTCATCGATTAGCTACGCCTCATTTATGATCGGTTACGATGGCAGTTGGCGCAGTGACACCTCGTCTACGTCGGTAAATTTAGCAGGGCATTTTGCCATTCGCGGCCTGGGCAATGACGAAAAAGAATTCGCAGATAAGCGACAAGATGCCAGTCCCAACTTTTTGTATCTCACCAGCGACGTCAAACACCAACAGGTGTTGCCGAAGGATGTGCGACTGGTGGCGCGGGCGGGCGGTCAAGTCAGCATGTCGGAAATGATCAGCAACGAGCAGTTTTCTGCCGGTGGCCCCACCAGTGTGCGCGGGTATCATCAAACCGAATTACTCGGCGATCACGGCATCAACTTATCGCTGGAAATGCATACGCCGCGCCTGGTCCCGGACGACTGGCAACAAGTGCAAAACTTACGATTACTGGCGTTTGTCGATTGGGCCCATTTATGGACCATCAACCCCATCGCCCCGACCCCGGCGCAGAGTAAATTAGCCTCCACCGGCATGGGCCTGCGCAGCTTAATCATGAAACACATCGTCGGCGAACTGGACTGGGCGTACCCGCTGTATCAACAAGGACGCGTGGCGGTGGGCGAGCAGCGGGTGGATTTTAGGATGGTGTATGAGTTTTAAATCCATCGACTCTCAATTCAATATCGATGTGCCCTTAATCTGCACATAAACCGGCATATCCAGCTGTAAGCCCAACAGCATCGCCGACTTGCGGGTGATGTGCGCCAGCAGTGGTTGATTGCCGACCTGCAAGCGCACCACAGTTTGACCGCCCTGATCATCTGCAATGCCGCTAATAGTCGCGGGCAGTACATTGAGGATGCTGGTGGCGGCCGGTGCTTTCAGCGCGATGCTGACATCGCGGGCGTAAATCTGCACCCGTAGCGGCGTACCTATTGGCGCATCGATCGCCGTCAGGCTGAGCGAGCCGCCTTCAAATTCAACGCGCGTCAAATGATAGTCGGCTTCATGCTCGACAATAGCCGCCTGCCATACTGTGGCAGCTTCGCGGTCTTGCGCCAGAGGCACATCGAGACGGCTGAGTGTTTCTGCCAACGATCCGGACGCCAGTGCCCTGCCCTCTGCCAAAATCACCAAGTAATCAGCCAGTTGTGCGACTTCCTGCTGGGAATGGGTGACATACAGCACCGGAATGTTCAGTTGTTGATGCAAGCGACTGAGGAACGGCAGAATTTCTTGTTTGCGCTTAAAATCCAATGAAGCCAGCGGCTCGTCCATCAACAACACCTCCGGATTCAGCGCCAGCGCCCGGGCGATGGCCACGCGCTGCCGTTCGCCGCCGGACAGCCGCTCCGGCATCCGTTGCAACAAATGATCGATACCCAACAACTCAACTATGTGTTGAAGATCGACAGTGCCGGACGATTTGGCAATTCGTTTTAAACCAAACTGCAAGTTACCCGCTACCGTTAAATGCGGAAACAGGTTGGCTTCCTGAAACACATAACCCAGCGAACGTTTATATGTGGGCAAAAACACGTCATGTTCGCTGTCTTGCCAAACGTTGCCGTTGATTACCAAAAAGCCTTGTGGCGCGTGTTGCAGTCCGGCGATGCAACGTAACAGCGTGGTTTTGCCGGAACCGGAATGGCCGAATAACACGGTAATGCCGGTGCCGGGCAGTTTTAAGTCGACGTCTAATTTAAAGTCGCCGTAATCGAGCTTGAAGCGGGCTTGGATGCTGGTCATGTGCGTTATTTCACCGGATGCGCAACGGGATGTGTTTTTAGCGTGGTGTACAACACAAGCAATACGCTAAACGAGAACAACAGTAAGCAGCCCGCCAGCCAGTGGGCTTCGCTGTATTCCAGGGCTTCGACATGATTGTAGATTTGCACCGACACGACACGGGTTTTATCGGGAATATTGCCGCCGACCATCAATACCACGCCAAACTCGCCGACGGTATGAGCGAAACCTAAAATAGCGCCGGTCATAAAACCGGGTTTTGCCAGCGGTACCACGACGCTGAAAAAAGTATCCAATGGTCTGGCGCGCAAGGTGGCGGCCGCTTCCAAAGGCTGCTCGCCGATTGCGGCAAATGCGGTCTGTAACGGTTGCACCACAAACGGCAACGAATACAACACCGAGGCGATTACCAATCCGGAAAAAGTAAACGGCAAGGTGCCGATGCCTAGCCAGCTGGTAAATTTGCCAACCGCCCCGGCCGGGCCCATCAATACCAGTAAATAAAAGCCCAACACCGTCGGCGGCAACACAAGAGGCAACGCGACCACGGCATTGACGATGCCTTTCCAGCCGGATTGCGTCCGAGCCAGCCACCAAGCTAGCGGGGTACCGAACAGCATCATCAATAAGGTAGCAATGCTGGCAACTTTAAATGTCAGCAGTAGGGTGTCGAGGTCGGCAGGAGATAGCATAAAGTGTCGCCTTGATTACTGAGGTAAACCAAAACCGTATTTTTCTATAATCGCTAATGCTGTCGGCGATTTAAGGAAATCTACCAAAGCCAGGGCAGCCGGATTCTCGGCGCCGGTTTTTAGCAATACGGCCATTTGACGAAATGGACTATGCAGATTATCCGGTATGATCCAGCCCGAACCGCTACCGATTTTTCCGCTATTAACATCAATGACTTGCGCTAGTCCCACAAAACCCAGCTCGGCATTGCCGGTGCTAACGAATTGATAGGTTTGCGAGATGTTTTCGCCCATTACGAACAAAGGACGCAGCTTATCCAATACGCCTAGGCTTTTCATCACATCTTCCGCCACTACACCGTAGGGGGCATGAGCGGGATCCGCAAGCGCAACATGTTTAAAGTTGCCGGTGGTCAGAATCTTCCCTTGATCGTCGACATAGCCGGGTGTTGCCGACCACAGCACTAATTTGCCGATAGCGTAAACAAAATGGGTATTGGCAACAGCAAAACCGGTTTTTTCCAGTTCCAACGGGTATTTTTCGCTGGCCGACAAATACACTTCAAACGGTGCGCCGCTCTGGATTTGTGCGAAAGCTTTGCCGGAGGAACCGAATGACAACTTGGCGCTGTGGCCGGTAGCTTTTTCAAAAGCAGCGGCAATTTCGGTCATCGGTTTGGTGAAGTCAGAGGCAACAGCAACTAAGGTGGTTGCTGCCCAGCTGACCTGGCCGAATAGCAGCAATGCTAATGCGATGACAAAGCGGGGAAAGGCGGTTGTTAACATGAGTTATCTCCAAAGATGAAGGGATGGTAATACGATTTACGAAAGATCTTCATACCAAGTTGCTCAAAATCTAAACTGGCTTTGCACATAAAAATAATCAACATCTTGGCTATCAGGTGCTTTGGACGCATTTTTGGCGAAATCGCCTTTAAACAAATGCGTCCACCCGGTTTCCAAATTCAGGCTGCTGTTGACATCCCAGCGTGTTGATAACTCCAATTGCTGACCGATGAAATTGCCGGTGTTGCCTGTGGTGTCGCGTAAATTAGCAGAAGTCCAAGCATCTTTATCTTCCGCCAGCCAGAAAAACCGGTGGCTTAAAAAGGCTTGTACGTCGGAACGCGGATTAATGCCGATCCGGTAGCCCGGCGTGTTGATATTACTGCGGGCGAAGGCGCCGTAAATGCCGGTCGGGCCGAAGTCGAAACGACGCGCGCCGTACAGGGTGTCAAAACGTTGGTCTTTGCCGTCTTTCGGGTCTTTATCGCCGCTGGCGTAATCGTATTCCAACGCAAGACGCGGCGTCCAAGGGATGTCGAAGGTGTAGCCGACGTCTACATGCTGAAACCAGGCTTGATGCTGTAAATCTTTACCATCGGTGGCCGTGGTACTGGCGCGCACTGTGCCTATCTGGCCGATGGATTCCAGCTGAAAGTCGAATTCCGCTTTGGCAGGTTTGCTATAAAAACGCATGCCGGGCGTGAAATAGCGACGGTTACGGGTTTGATTGCGGGTTCGATCGCCTTCATCTAAATGATATAAATACAGTTCGGCGTTAATGCCCCAGGCGATGTCGTATTTTTCCAGAAACCCACCGGAGAACCAGGTTTGGTATTCGGGTTCGTCAAAGCTGTGATAGCCATCAAGAAGCTGATCGGACTTGTTCGGATAGCGCCCGACCGGCATGGTGACAAAGGCATTGAATTGCCAGTTGTTGTAGTCGAGCACTCGTAGTCGCACGCCGTCAAAGCTGTTAATGGTGTTGCGGAAGACATTGCGGGCGACCAGACGACGACTACCGAAATTAAGCGTTTGCCGACCGGCAATAACTTCCGCGCCCAAACCGCTGTACATTACATTTTGGTCGGCCCAGGCCAGATAGCCCTGGATAAAATCGGCTTCGTCGACATGGGTATTGTTAATGGTGGAACCTTTGTCTGAGCCGAATTGCCGGGCATCCAACAACTCGGCGCCGGCACGAAAGTGATTAAAACGTGCTTCCAAAAACACATCAGTTTGCAGCGGAATTTGTTGATCACCACCTTTGCCGCCGACTTTAAAACTGCCATCCATGGTCTCATAGCGAGTGCGCTGCTCTACCGACAAAAATAACCATTTGGGTAAATCCAGAGCGTCATGCAAATTCCAAACCGGCTTCTCGTATTTGTCGGACCCCAGCAACGGATCTGCCATTTGGCTGGAGAATGCGGCAACCGGCGGTTTGGTATACGTTTTCTTTTCCGCCGCTTGAAGAGCATAGCTGCCGCCCATGCAAAAGCCACCGGCTAAAACCAGATTGAATACGTGACTGATTTTAGATTCTATAAGATGTTTGCTTTGCATCATCAATACCTTGCAATTGTAAGTTGAAATATATACTGAGCGAATGTGCAAGCAGGTTTATCGAGCCTATAAGGCACCGATTACTATCCGGCTGATCCGAGGTAATAATGGCCATCACCATGACTGACTACCCGCTGATAGGGTTGCGCATCAAGCTCGGCAAGGTAGCTAATGGCGTGAGTTTTAATTAAGCAATAAATGTCATCGCCTTCTTGCAAGGCCATCTCCCGACAGGCGCCCGGGGTGACTTCGGCCAGCAGCGTCCCGCCGCAATCGATCTGGACAATGACGCTTTCGCCGCTGGGTATCAAAGCGCAGATTTGGCCCTTGATTTGATTTTGTATGGAGATACCGCTGATGTAGTTACGGGCTAACGCAATGTCACCGGCGCGTATCGATACTTGGCTTTGGCTACCGGCAGCTAAATGCGGACGTAGCGGCAAGACTAGAGGCAGCCCGAAGCTTTGCGCCAGGCTGCACCCTGCCGGATAATCGTGGCTGCGGATGGTTACCGCCAAGATATTATCGATTTGACGGATGCCTAAATAACGCAGCATGCCTTGTTGTTTGACGACCTCGCGCAATGAGCCGCTACGCATGACTTTGCCTTGCTCCAGCACAATCAGCCGGTCGGTTAGCTCCAGGATTTCGCCCAGAGACTGACTGGCATACAGTACCGGCAAGTCCAGTTCACCTTGCAGTCGTTTTAGAATGGGTAATAACTGCATGCGGTAACCATTGCCGATGGCGGCAAAGGTTTCATCTAACAGCAACAACTGCGGGGATTTTAGTAGCGAACGAGCCAGCGCTACCCGTTGACGTTCGCCGGAGGACAGCAGTTCGATGGTGTGTTCAAGTATGGAGTCCAGCTCTAACAGCTCAATCAAAAAATCCAGTTTGAACAGGCGGCGCTGTTTTAAGGTGCGGTTAAATGCGGAAGTTAAATTATCGCGCACGGTCTCAGCCGAATTAGCGCAGTCGCTCTGTAACACCGCACCCACTGGACGCTGTTCGCGCGGCATCATGATGCCTTTACGGCTATCGAACAGAATTTTACCGTCCAGCACGATGTACCCGCTATGCGGCTGAATGGTGCCGGCGATCAAACCGAGCAGCGTACTTTTACCGGCGCCGGATTTGCCAAACAAACCGCTGGTGTCATCTACAGACAGTTGCGTGGCCAGATCGAAATGCCCCCGGCGCAGTTTTACATTCATTTCCAGCAGCATGGCTATCTCCCGCTATAAGCGTAATTCAGCCACATTATCCGGCGACAGCCAGAATGACCGCACCGGCCTTGAACACTGCCGTGGCCTCCTGGCCTTTACGTAACCCCAGGGTTTCGACGCTGTCATTAGTCACGGTAGCGGTTACTTGTTCGCCGCCGCTTAACTCGATATCGATTTCAGAGTTAACGGCACCGGGCTTTACCTGCGTCACTAAACCCTTTAGCTGGTTGCGCGCCGACAGCTGGTAACCGCCGAAATCGGTGACAATGATGATTTGCGGCGCTTTGACCAAAGCAATCACTTTCACGCCGTTTTTGATCGCCAGCGTATCGACGGATTCCTTAGTAATGGACGCAACGATGGTTTCTCCGCCTGTTAAGGCGACATCAACTTCAGCATAGACAGCACCCACTCTTACATCACTGACGGTACCGGCAAATTGATTACGCGCACTTGCTTTCATAATAATTCCTCATTGGTGACTTATAATCGTAAACTTAATAGTCTCAACGCCTAGAAAAGTCGGGACTTATTCGCAGCATTTATAATAAACGCTAGCTTATTGTAATTCGCTAGGAACAAAAGTATATAACGATTTGCGAAACAAACCATTGCTGTTGGTAAAACAATATCCAGTGCAAAGCGTTTGCCCGTTTTTGAAACATCACACTTTCAGGTATGAAAATGCTTAAGAAAACGAATAACCGTGTAACGACTCGCTGGGTCGAGGGTGAATTACGCCTCGCCGGCGCGCTGGATCGGCGCATGATAGCTTTGTTAAAAGCGATAGATCAGAGTGGTTCCATCAATCAGGCCGCCAAACAAATGGGCTTAAGCTATAAAGGTGCCTGGCAGATCATAGAGCGCGCTAACAATCTGGCTCCAAAAGTGTTGATTAGCACGGCTACCGGCGGCAGCAAGGGTGGCGGCACCTGTCTAACCGCCGCCGGCCAAGCGTTGTTATCGCTGTTTGTTCGACTAGAAAAGCAGCACCGGCAGTTTTTGCAAAAACTTAACGAAAGTCTCGCTGACGATCCCGAGATGATGTTGCTGCTGAAACCATTGGTCATCAAAACCAGCGCTACTAATCAGCTGTTCGGCGTCATCACTGCCATTAACGCTGGTGCCGTCAATGCCGAAGTGTTTGTCGAATTAAAAGGCGGTGAAAGGATTGTTGCGTCGCAAACGTTAGCGATGCTTGACTCACTTGGACTTGTTGTCGGTGGTGATGTATTGCTGCTGATCAATGCACCGGAAATTAGCGTCGTTACTCATCCCGAGCACTACAGTTTTTCAGCCCGGAACTGTATGCCGGGTAAAGTAATTCGCGTTCAACACGATGCAGTGGAATCAGAAATTGTGATCCAGTTGAGCGGCGGTGATAATCTTGTCGCGACGATCACCCAGACCAGTGCCGAAGCACTGGGATTAAGCCCTGGCGTTTCGGTCAATGCCGTTTTTAAAAGCAATGCGGTGATAATTGCCGCAATATCCAAGGCCGCCGTTTAGCTACTGTGAAAATAAAAAAAATCTCTGTTTAAGGGGAATATTGGAAACAGAAGCTGAGCGATGCCTCTTAGTGCTACGACTACCAGTCATATCTTACGGGGTAGCAGGTCCTGCATCCTTTTTCGACTCATCTTTTTTGACGCGGAGCTTGCTGCCGTCCACATCCATGCCATTGAGAATCTTGATGGCGGCCTTGGCTTCACCCGGCTTGGGCATTTCAACAAAGCCAAAACCTTTAGAGCTGCCGGTGTCTTTATCTATGACCAATGTGCAGGACTGCACGGTACCGTGTTCTTGGAACATCGCCCGTAACTCTGCTTCGGTTATGTTGCGGGCGAGATTGCGTATCAATAGTTTCATGGGTTCTGTCGCTAATTAGTAAGGGCCGAAACTATACAGCTTCTTAATCAATCATTCACTGCTAAAAATAAATACTTTATATCTGGCTGGAATTGTCGGTAATAGTTATCGCCGGGATGCACTCCAACAATTCCCTACCGACAAATTCATGACTTAAATTGCAAGCTGAGTAATTTTAATCCTTGGAGTCTTTCTTGGATTTTTTAACGGCTTTCTTTTCTTTTGGACTCAACGCTGGTTTTTTCTTGGTTTCCTTGTTGCTTTTTTGTTCTTTGCTCATGGTCTCACTCCAATTTATTGATGGGATTTTGTCTAAATACATGGAAATGATGCCTGTAAACCAGTGAACATCAACGAATTGGCAATTCGATCTTAAACTTATACTCCTTTTCATCAGCACTGATTGAAGTTGTTTCACTATCGCCTACTATGTGCCGCCATAGCTGCTGGTCAAATACAAAACTGGTTCGACGAGCTTTTATAAACGCACCTGATTAGTGCGAACGCTTTTAGGCTTTGCGCCAATTAGGTGCAGCATGTCAGGATCACCGAAAAACCTCACCCCTTTTGCCAACAATCTCTTGAACAACACGCTTGGCACAGCTTCTGCTAAACATTTATATGTTTACTCACAAACCTTTTACACAGTGATGTCGCCAACAAATAATTTGCCGGAAAAAGTTTCACTCAATCTAGGTTTTATACCGTTGACCGATTGCGCACCCTTGGTAATTGCCAAAGAAAAAGGCTTTTTCCATGCGGAAGGTTTGTCGGTAAATTTAAGCCGCGAGTCATCTTGGGCGAATATTCGCGATAAAGTCGCCGCGGGCGTATTGGATGGCGGGCACATGCTGGCACCGATGCCGATTGCCGCCAGCTTAAATCTGGATGGCTTGAATACCCCAATGTTAACTGCCTTATCACTTGGCCTAGGTGGTAATGCCATTACTGTATCGCGTGCGTTGCATCAACAATTACTGGCATTGGATGCGCAAGTTGCCGATCCATACCATTCGGTGCAGGCATTAAAAACACTGATTTCACAACAGCAACGCGCCGGCCTGCCGCCGCTGACCTTTGCGCACGTATTTCCGTTTTCTTGTCATAACTATTTATTGCGCTATTGGCTGGCCAGTGCCGGTATTGATCCTGACAAAGACGTGCGACTGGTGGTTATTCCGCCGCCGTTAATGGTATCAGCCCTTGCCTCCGGGCAAATCGACGGCTTTTGTGTGGGTGAGCCCTGGAACAGCCAAGCTATTGCCCAAGGCATAGGCGCTGCCGTTACCAGCACGGTCGATATTTGGCATAACAGCCCTGAAAAAGTGCTGGGCGTGACTTGCGCCTGGGCCGAGCAATATCCCAACACTCACCAAGCATTGCTGCGTGCACTGCTCAAGAGCGCACAATGGCTGGAACTTAGTGAGCACCGTGCCGAAGCCTGCGCCATTTTGACAGCTGAAGAGTATGTGCCTGTAGCTATCCAGGATTTGCGGGTGTTTGAACGTGGTGAATTTCAATATTCTACTGATAGACCGGCCTTGCAAGTGCCCGACTTCAATGTCTTTTACCGTTATGCAGCAACGTTTCCGTGGGTATCGCATGCGGAATGGTTAATCAGCCAAATGCAGCGCTGGGGACATATTCCGTCCTCTATCAATGCACAGGAAGTAGCCGCCAAGGTTTATCGCCCGGATTTATATCGCCAGGCCGCTCAAGCTCTCCAACTCCCCAGCCCGTTAATTGATCGAAAAAATGAAGGTAGCCATAACAATGCCTGGCTCGCCACCAGCGACTCGGTTGACATTGCCATGGGGCGTGATTGTTTTTTTGACCAAGTTAACGTTGAACCTAGGTACACCGATGCCTAAATTAAACATTCTATTGGTTGATAACGACCCTGGGCGCAGTGCCATCGTCAAGCAAGCATTGGAAGATGCGGGCCATAACGTTATTGCTAAACTGAATGACGACGCTAACCTCAGTAAAAATGTCTTGGCGCTACAACCGGACATTATCATTATTGATATGGATGCACCGGGCCGCGATACCTTGGAGCAAATGCGTGAAATTAATCGCGACCAAGCCAGGCCGATTATTTTATTTTCTGCGCCGAATGATCAGCGCTTTATGCAGGAGGCTATCCGGGCCGGTGTCAGCGCTTACATGCTTGATGGCCTGAATCAAACCCAGATTATGCCGATCGTGGAAGTGGCCATCGCTCGCTTTCGTGAATTTCAAGCTTTGCGTAAAGAATTGGACGATACCAAATCTAAACTGGCCGACCGGAAAATCATCGAAAAAGCCAAAGGCCTGATTATGGCGCGTAAAGGACTGGACGAAGATGGCGCGTATCAATTGTTGCGCAAAAACGCCATGAGCCAAAATAAACGGCTGATTGATATGGCGCGGATACTGGTGTCGGTTGAGGATTTATTGGGGTAAGAAACAAGTTGTTTACTTTAGAGAGCCTTCTAAAAAACCAATCCGATAATGGTTCGACAGGGCTCACCACGAACGGAAGGCATTGGATTATGACGCTGTCAACACTTCCCATTCTGACAAAATAGCCAACGCCTCTGCCCTGGAGTTGCCACAAACATCTAAGGTTGCTTTAAAGCCCTCGCAAACCCGCGGACGTTCCGGTGATAAGAAAATCGTGCATTTATTTTCATCATCCAGATGCAGGCAGCGCACTGCTGCCGGTTTACCTAATGGGTGTAACGGCATCGCTGAAGATATAGATGGCGCAATACAGCATGCGCCACAGCCGATTCGACACTGCATCAGAAACCTCGTGTGTTAATAAAAATCGGCCGGACTTTGAATATAGTTACTGCTCTACAGCCAGTAAGCGGCGCGGATGACGCAACATGCTAACAGCTTACCCGTTGTGCTCACTAATAAAATCAGCGATGTCTTCTCTGGCAATACTGGTTAACTGTTTGCGTTTTAGCCTGCCGCGCAGATCTTGCAAAATCGTTTTGGTGCGCTTTGAACCATAAGGTTCACGATTGATATAAATATCCAACGTCATTAACGCCGCATCGCGAAGTTCATAATTATTGGCACTTGCGGCAACAATTAACGCAGACACGGTGGTTTTATTCGGATGACGCACTGACGATAGCGCATCCGCCGCACTAATACGTATTTCTTCATTATTGTTAGTTTGCATTGTTGATACCAGCAACTGCTCGGATGCCTTGGTTGGATAAGCAGCCAATTGGTCGATCGCATCAACGCGTGTACCGATGTCGGCGCTTTTTAACTCTTTTTGAGCGGACCGAATTTGTCGATCAACAATAGGGTCGGAGTTTGTTTCTGCTTTGGGTTCATTATTGGCTTTTAATCCAGCTGAAAGTGATTGTAAATTTGGCGGCGGTGCCACTGGCGCTGGCGCTGGCGGAGGTGGGGCTGGCTGTTTAGGGATTTCAGCAATTGGCGGCGCAGGTTCGGGGGGAATGGGTTTGGAAAAATAGCCAGCAAGATACAAATGTGAGGCGATGATTGCGCCAACCAAGAACAGACAAATACCGGTAAAAATTTTCATGACGTGCCCCCTGAAGCGATAAAGTGGGCAATGTGTACCCGCTTTATCGGCAGAAATACTCTTAAAATTATGGCGTCGACGTAACATCTACAGCCTAGCAATAATAAGTCGCTAATAAGCAAACAAGCCGAATGGCCCGTGGCCTATGGTATTACAAGGATCAATAGAGTCAATCGATCAGTTGATCACAAAATAATGTCTTTAAGTTCCTTCTTCAGCAAGATACCGGGATGGTTGAGGATGAGGGAAATAATCAATAAACTCGATCTACAGCACTATTCTGGTGCAGAAATATCAAAGATTGCACATTTGTGATGCAGCAGTTCACTATTTTCAGCCAATCTCAAAAACACAATAAAATTCCAACCTATTGTTTTTAAATGCTTAAAAATTAAAAAAACCTTAAAATTAAATCTGGCATATCGTTTGCTTTAGATAAACTGAGAACTCCAACGGCGGAGTAAATTACCTCCTGGTTCATTGAACCTTATGACAACGGCGTCAACCAAACGAAATGTCTTCGGCATTTTGTTCAGTTGACGCCTTTTTTTTTGACCTTTTTTTAATACTTGATGGAGTAACCATGAACTTAACCAGCCTGGTGACTATAAAAAAACTGGCAACAGCGCTTTGCACCATAGCCGCTGTATCGTCTTTAACCTTTACGGCTAATGTTTATGCCGCCGAAAAACTTGAGAAAGAAAGCCTGAAACTAGGCTTCATCAAACTGACCGACATGGCGCCGTTGGCAGTGGCGTTGGAAAAAGGCTATTTCGAAGACGAAGGTTTGTCTGTGCAACTGGAAGCGCAAGCCAACTGGAAAGTGTTGTTGGATCGCGTTATCAGCGGTGAACTGGACGGTGCGCACATGCTCGCCACCCTGCCCTTTGGTACCGCCATCGGCTACGGCACCAAAGCCGATATTGTCAGCGCCTTTACCTTGACCTTAAACGGCGATGCGATAACGGTATCCAACGATGTCTGGAAGCAAATGAAACCGCAGATTCCGATGAAAGACGGCAAGCCGGTACATCCTATTAAAGCGGACACCTTAAAACCGGTACTGGAAAAATACAAAGCAGCAGGCAAACCGTTCAATATGGCGATGACTTTCCCGGTCGGTACCCACAATATGAAATTGCGCTACTGGCTGGCGGCCGGTGGGATCAAACCCGGTTTTTACGCGCCGCCTGAAGATACTTCCGGTCAGATTGATGCTGAAGCCATGCTGTCCGTGACTCCGCCGCCGCAAATGCCAGCCACTATGGATTCAGGCACGATTGTCGGCTATTGCGTCGGCGAGCCTTGGAATCAACAAGCGGTGTTCAAAGGCATTGGTGTACCGGTCATCAGCGACTACGAATTGATGAAAAACAGCGCTGAAAAAATCTTCGGCGTCACCAAAGAGTTTGCCGACAAAAACCCCAACACCCATAAAGCCGTCATCAAAGCGTTGATTCGTGCCTCGATGTGGCTGGATGCGGAGAACAACAAAAATCGTAATGAAGGCGTGGAAATGTTGTCGCAAAAACAATATGTCGGCGCCGATTACGAAGTGCTCGCCAACAGCATGACCGGATCATTCGAATATGAAAAAGGCGATAAACGGCCTTTAGCTGATTTCAACGTGTTCTTCCGCCATAACGGTTCTTACCCTTATTACAGCGATGCCATCTGGAGCCTAACGCAAATGCGCCGCTGGGGACAAATCAACGAATACAAACCCGATGCCTGGTACCTGGAAACCGCCAAAAAAGTCTATCGCCCTGACGTTTACATGGCGGCAGCCAAAGCATTGATTGCCGATGGCAAAGCCAAAGCCGGCGATTTTCCTGCTGATAGTGAAACAGGTATTAAACCGGCCAGCGCCGAGTTCATCGACGGCGTTAGCTTCGATGCCAGCAAACCTAATGACTATCTAGCTAAATTCGCCATCGGTCTTAAAGGCAAGCAAAAAGTGGTCGGCGGCAAGGTGGTTGAATAGTCTTCTCGTAGGGTGGGCAGGCTTTTTTTGCCCACCGTTAATCATGTAACAAGGTGGGCAGAACAGCATTGCCCACCCTACAGAATGAAAAACTTAAGGTGATCAAAATGACTAACAAACTGATCAAATTTTTAAACGTAACCGGCCTGACCTGGTTTGTACCCTTGGTAAAAATTGCGGCGGGAGAAAATCCGGTACTGCAAATCCGCCAGCTGCTGATGATTATTGGCGTACCGGTTATCGCCTTTATGATATTTCTGGGCCTGTGGAGTGTTTCGGCGTCTAAGGTCAACACCAGCTTGGGCGCGATTCCCGGCCCTATTGCGGTTTGGCATGAGGCCGGCGGCTTATTAGATGAGCATTACGCCGAGCGAGCTAAAGAAGATGCTTATTATCAGCGCCAGCAACAACGTAATGCTGAAAAAACCGCCGCAGATCCGGCCGCTGAAACCAAAGTTCGCCCTTACAACGGCCAAGCCACTTACCTGGATAAAATCTTCACCAGCCTTTACACCGTGTTTGCAGGCTTTGTGATTGCGACCGTTATCGCCGTGCCGCTGGGGCTACTGTGCGGCATGAGTCCGGTATTCAACATCGCCTTTAATCCATTGATTCAAATCTTTAAACCGGTGTCGCCACTGGCTTGGCTGCCGATCGTCACCTTAGTAGTCAGTGCAGTGTATGTCACCACCGATGACTCCTGGTTTGAAAAATCGTTCCTGACCTCAGCCATTACCGTCACCTTGTGCTCGCTGTGGCCGACCTTAATTAATACCGCCGTCGGTGTGTCATCGGTTGATAAAGACCTAGTCAATGTCGGCAAAGTACTGCGCCTTAGCTGGAGCACGCAAATCAAGAAAATCATTATTCCTTCGTCCCTGCCCTACATCTTCACTGGTATGAGACTGTCATTAGGGGTGGGCTGGATGGTGTTGATTGCCGCGGAAATGCTGGCGCAAAACCCTGGGCTGGGAAAATTCGTCTGGGATGAATTCCAAAACGGCAGCTCCAACTCCTTGGCCAGAATCATGGTGGCCGTGTTCACCATCGGCCTGATCGGTTTTGCGCTGGATCGCATCATGCAGTCGTTCCAAAAGGTTTTCTCGTTCGGTAAGACGATTTAAACAGGAGCCGGTAATGACTCAATTAATGATTAAACAGGTAGTTAACATGTCCACGACCTCAACGACATTGTCACCCTCTAACGATGCCTTTTTGCCGCTGCTGGAATTGAAAGCCGTCAGTAAATCTTATGGCGAAGGCAAAGAGAAGGCTTCGATTCTCAACAATATCAACCTGTCTATCAAGCAAGGCGAGTTTATCGCGATTGTCGGTTTTTCCGGCAGTGGCAAAACCACGCTGGTATCCACTATTGCAGGACTGATACAGGCCGACAGCGGTGCGGTGCTAAAACAAGGCGAGCCCATCACCAGCCCCGGCCCCGATCGCGGCGTCGTGTTTCAAAATTATTCATTGATGCCGTGGCTGACTGTGTTTCAAAACGTTGCGTTAGCAGTTGATCAAATTTTTAAAGATTGGACTGCCGAGCAACGCAAAGCTCACACCGAAAAATATGTGCGCATGGTGAACTTGGGCAATGCGATGAACAAAAAACCCGCCGAACTCTCCGGCGGTATGCGGCAACGGGTTAACGTCGCCAGAGCCTTGGCGGCCAATCCGGACATTCTGTTATTGGATGAACCCTTAAGTGCGCTGGATGCATTAACGCGCGGCAATCTGCAAGATGAGATTTTGAGAATCTGGGAGCAGGAAAAGAAAACCGTCATCCTGATTACCAATGATGTCGATGAAGCCATTTACATGGCTGACCGGGTGATTCCACTCAATCCCGGTCCGGACGCGACATTAGGCCCGGATTTTACCATCGACATCGAACGCCCGAGGGACAGAACGGCGTTAAACCACAACCCGAAATTCAAGCAGTATCGGGCAGAAATCACCCAATACCTGATGGACATCGGCATGCAAAAAAACCTGGTCTCAGATCAGAAGCAAATCAAATTGCCGGACGTTCGGCCCAATACCAGTAATGATTTCAAACTGGATACCTCAACACTAAAACCCGGCAAAAACGATTTAGGCAAACCACGGTATTTGGAGTTTTCGCAACTGTCGAAAGTCTACCCGACACCCGACGGCAACAGCACCGTTAAGGTCGTTGACGGCTTCGACCTGAAAATGAAAAAAGGCGAATTCATTTCCATCATCGGCCACTCCGGTTGCGGCAAATCCACCGTGTTATCAATGACTGCGGGCTTAAACAGCATCTCCGAAGGCGTGATTATTCTCGACAACAAAGAAATTGCTGCCGCGGGGCCCGATCGTGGCGTGGTGTTTCAAGCGCCCAGCCTGTTTCCATGGCTTACCGCCTTTGAAAACGTCATGCTGGGCGTCGATAAAGTTTATCCGCACGCCTCGCAATCGGAGCGCGATGACATCGTTGAATACTATTTAACCCGCGTCGGCCTGGTCGATTCCATGTTTAAAAAAGCCGCCGACATGTCCAACGGCATGCGCCAACGGGTCGGTATTGCCCGTGCCTTTGCCTTGTCCCCAAAGTTGTTGTTGCTGGATGAACCGTTCGGGATGCTGGATTCCTTAACCCGCTGGGAATTACAAGACGTGTTGATGGAAGTCTGGGACAGAACCCAAGTCACCGCAATTGTCGTCACTCATGATGTCGATGAAGCCATCTTATTGGCTGACCGCGTGGTGATGATGACCAACGGCCCGCACGCCACCATCGGCAAGATTGAAGAAATAGATTTACCCCGGCCGCGTAGCCGACAAGCGTTATTGACTCACCCGGATTATTACCGCTATCGGGAAAGCATCTTGAGCTTCCTCACTGAATGCGACCACACCCATTGATTTTGTCTTAAGGAATTGCCATGACCACACCACAACGCAAAACCAGAGTTTCCATCTCCCTGTTCGCTTTAACTTTAAGTTCAAGCCCGGTCTCAGCCGACATCACCAAAGAAGTTGAAGATGCCCTTAACTTTTACCATTACGGCAAAAACGGCGCGGTAAAGCTTGATCTTAACTATCGCTATGAAAATGTCGATCAGGATAAAGGCACTAAAGTGGCGGCGGGTAAATACAAAGGCCAATATCCTGATACCGCCAATGCCAATACCGCTCGCTTGCGCGCCGGTTTGTTATCGCCCACGTTTTACGGTTTTCAAGGTTATGCCGAATACGAAGGCAATCTTGCCATGCAGGAAGATTTCAATAGCACCCGTAATGGACTCACACAGTTTTCAACAGTTGCCGATCCGGAAAAAAGTGAACTGAACCAACTATGGCTGAGCTATGCCGGTATCCCAGATACCCTGGTAAAAGGCGGTCGGCAACGCATCAAGCTTGATGATGACCGGTTTATCGGCAACGTCGGCTGGCGACAAATGGAAACCACCTTCGATTCGGTGCTGATTACTCATAACAACCAACAACTGTTCGGCCTAACCGTTAACGCAGGCTATATCGGCAATGTCCAAACCTTTACCGCGACTACTGAAAACATTAGCGCACCGATTCTTAACGTTAGTTACAAAGTGGGGGATTATGGTACTGCAATTGGCTATGGCTATTGGCTAGATTACACCGAGAGAGAGAATGCGGAAAAATCCAGTGCAACCTATGGTTTACGTTTTACCAATTATCAAAAACCCGGCGACTCTTTCAAATTAAGCGATAACTACGGCTTGGTTTACACCGCCGAATGGGGCTATCAACAAGATTACGGGCACGGCAAAACCGCTTATGACGCTAATCGGCTCAATTTGATGGGCGGCTTTACCGCTTACAACTTTACTGTTCAAGGCGCAATGGAGCAGTTGGATGGTAAAGGCGTAAACAGAACGTTTGATACGCCACTGGGCACCAACCATGCTTTTCAGGGCTGGGCCGACTTATTTTTGGTTACGCCTAAAGACGGTATTCGCGATGTATTCGCGACTGTCAGCAGCACATTTGATCGAGGCGAAGTTGTCTTGAGCGGTGTTTTCCATAACTTTACCGACGATACCGGACAAAATCAGTACGGCAAGGAATGGGATTTTCAGGCTACCAAAAAATTCGGCAAACATTATTCGTTACTGGCCAAGTACGCTTATTACAGCGCGGATAATTCTATCCCGGCCGCTGCCGGCGCCTTTACCACGACAGATACTCAAAAGATTTGGATTCAGGGAAATATTAGTTTTTAGCCCACCCTTATATCTTGATTCTGCTCTTTTTAAAAGCCAGAATCCCCGACTGATCATCGGGAGGGTAGCGGGGAAGTCGTGCCCATCCTGAGGCGTTAAAGCCTGTGACGTAGATTGAACTCCCCGTTATCCGCACTTGCTCATAGTTCGAACGGTATGCTTAGGACGCCATTAACGGGATGATCCTGTATTTATAAGGCTGGACACTGCAAGCGCTCTTTGTGATCAATCCATTTACTTTTCAACTACTTATTGGAATTGAAAATTATGTTAACCGTTATTATTGGTGTCGATATCGCTAAGTTAAAATTCGATGTCGCACGTCTGTGTGAAGGTAAATACAAGCATGCCAAGTTTACTAATGATGTTAATGGTTATGCTGAATTTATCATCTGGCTAACGCAGTTTGGCGATGACAATGTGCATATTTGCATGGAAGCGACAGGCGCTTACAGTCTTCCGCTTGCCGAATTTTTAACGGACACCGGCTATCGTGTCAGTGTCATTAATCCTGCTCAAATTCACGCCTTTGGAAAAAGTGAGCTAAACCGCGCCAAGACGGATAAAGCCGATGCCAAGCTCATCGCCCGTTATGGCCTGCAAGCAACACTGGACATCTGGATCCCTCTGCCACGCAATATTCGTGACCTGCAAGCGATGACCCGGCGCATTGAGCATTTGCTGGAAATGCAACAAATGGAACGTAACCGCTTGGACACCGCCGATACAACGATCATTCCCTCGATTAATGCCGTGTTAGCGACCCTGGACACCGAACTAAAAGCCACACGTAAAGCGCTTCAAGACCACATAGATAACGACCCAGACCTCAAACAACGCAGTGACTTACTCGATTCTATTCCGGGGATTGGCCCCGCCACCATCGCCCATTTGCTCATTGCCTTGAGCGCACATCATGGCTATCTCAGTGCCAAGCAAGTGGTCGCTCACAGTGGCCTCGCGCCGGGAATCCGTGAATCCGGCAATTGGACAGGCAAAACGCGTATCGCTAAGAACGGCGATACGCGATTACGCAAAGCGCTATACCTGCCCGCATTGGTGGCTTGGCAGCATAATCCAGCGATCCGGGTTTTCTGTGAGCGCCTTAAAGCCAATGGCAAAAACGGCAAGTCAATTGCCTGCGCTGCGATGAGAAAGCTTATCCATCTGGCTTTTGCTATCTTAAAATCCGGACAACCTTTTGATCCAAATTTCTCTCTTGCTTAAATTGGTTCAAGACGGTATCTACAGCTACCTATCCCGGACAGACAGGAGGT